>WLWD01000579.1_pt1 | contig 235529 bp, 92 predicted proteins | sample 6712731 | NCBI WGS metagenome assembly WLWD01 (sample SAMN12718690, study PRJNA576275) | sponge metagenome | isolation source: marine sponge | host: Mycale hentscheli | place: New Zealand: South Island, Marlborough, Capsize Point | collected 2014-11-01
CAACATAATGTTCCATTACAACTTCACTTAATGTGACTAATTACTTCTCTTGTGTTGTCTTTTTTTTTTTTTCCCTTCTTTTTCTGGATAAAACACATTTCCTCATAGAATAGTGAATTTTATTTGGAGCTCTTATTGGTATCGATGGAGTTCATGCCGTTCGAAAATAAATCAGACCTGGCAAAGACTGCAAGAATGAGGGTGGCGGTGGCATTGGTGGTGGTGGAAAGCCGTGGGGTAAAATATTAGGAGGCGGAAGAGGCATGGGCGCCATCGATGTGATTGACTTGACTTCAGCAATGGCACCTGGTATCCTTGCGGAGCTGTGGACCTAGTCAAATGTGATGCAAGTTGGCAGGGAGCAAGAGAGTGTAGGGAAGGACAGAGGAGGTACGTACGTACCAAGCGTGCAAGTATTACATGAATATCATGACAAGAGTGATTGTGACTAATTAAGATGGCATGCATGCAAATATAATACAAATATCATGAACAGGAGGAGAATGACTGTAGTCAAATGATGAATACAAGTGAAATATATTGCATGACAGGAAATGATACAATAGTCTGAGGTGAAAGTTAGACCTTCAATTGACTCAGACAAGATGCTTGCACTATCTCCTTCCATATCAATGGACGGCACACTGCCAGTCCAGTTGAATACACTGCCCCCACCCGAAGACAATAACATTTAACCTAGAAACCAGCCAACTTGTGCTGATGAAGAAACCAAAAACTACCCATTTCTCATGTTGTCTGTGCTAAGGAGCAATTCGTGTTGCACTGCATCACCATCAGCAACGTCATCATTGCATATGTGCTTTCATGACCATCTCATTCAAGTCACTACAAACACTTTTGTAATTTTCCCTCAAAACAGCTGAATAATTAGGGTGCTACCTGCAGAGGCGATTATGTTCACAAGTTATGAATGCAGAGTGAATTGTTCTTCGTATTCTGTTCTGCAACATAACCCTCAAATTTAAATTTATTATTTCAATTGCATGTGATCTGCTTGGCTTATTAGATGCAATATAGCTAGCAAACACTGTTGATATTGGCACCCCTTTACCCAACCCAAATGCAAATACATACATGCACAAAATACCACACAAAATGGACAAAAGAAATTCATGCGCATAAAATCAAGCACCATCAAATTAATAATAAATATCAATACATTGAATACACTCGCTTCAAATAACATAATACTAAGAAGTGGAGTGACAAGAATTCTAACTAAAAGGTTGTTACTTTTAGAGTACCAAAGGAATGGCGTGGGCCACTTGAAATGCGGGGAGTTGCTTACAACTATTTTGTTGAGCTGCATCACTTCGCCTTTCATCTTTCGCTGCTTTTCACAGTACAGCTTCCATGTGTCTTCAGTAAACCCGTAGTTGAAATAGTCGGCAATGTCAGCTCCTATGCAGCAACACCAATACCAGTGATAAAAAAAATGTAGCCTGTAATTTTTATTTAATGCACACCAGGTAGTCTCCAAGGCTTTTCAGCTGCAACCTCTTCAAGATCGAACTCCAGAAGACTCTGCCCTCCAATCTGTGGAATGGCGTCAACATCTACTTTCTTGCTGACACTCCCAGTTCCTTAAAGTATTTATAAAATTACGTCATCATTGTACTTTTCAAACTTCGTCATGCTGTCATACCTCCAGCCACTAAGCCCACTCGGCCATAATTGGGAGTCCTAGAGTAGGAATTTGCCTGCCCAGTGTTAATCTCTCCTATTGTAATTTCTACGTCATCTTCATCACTATCGCTATCTCCACCCTCTACATCATCCTCGGCTTCTTCCCCATCTGCATCAACTGGTTCAGCAATAGAGTTGTCTGCTGTCAACTGCTGTGGCTCTAAATCAAGTGATGTTAAGACAGTTTTGTTGACTTCTGGAGGCGGAGCACTATCAGACAAAAACAAATGAGAGCAACCAGTACACATTGTGCGTGCAAGTTAATGAAAGAATAAGCAGTTACCAGGATGATGGATTTAAGTACATTTAATTTCTCATAGGAAGTCTTAATATAGATTTCTAGCACACAATGAAGTGGCTCACACATGAACTGGCTGTGTGTAAGTGATTTGTAACAGTGCACTGCAGAAGTACTGGCACCAACACATTAATTAAGCTTATGCTAGTTTCTACCTCCTAATAGGTGACCTGAAATTCAATGGAAGTGCCTATGTCATGTATGATGTGATAAATGTGCATTTCAAACTCCTTTGTTTAGCCACTTTTTTAGGACAACTTACTTTAAGGCCACTTCACTGTCATCTAGGGTGGGCGTAGGAGGCCTGTCGGTAGAATAGTTAATTATTTCGGGTACAGTAAATAAATAAAATTTACCTTGCAATTTTCTTATTATCCATCTTTCTAACTACGTAAAGAAAGAGCCTCCATATACACGACGAGAGATCACAGAAAAGATGGGCACAAATAAAGATAAAAAAAAGACCGGCGTGTGTAGATCACGTGCGCAGTTTTAATTGAAGCACATCACTGCGCGATGCTATGTTGATTACTACCTTTTATTATACTTGATCAATACAGCCAAAATATCAAATCAACAGATACACTATACTAAAACATCCAGCTAGTCTGGAGCATGACAGTCTAAAAAACTTTTATCTCCACTCTTCACAGCATCCAAAAGCTCTACTCTTCACAGCATCCAAAAGCGCCACTCTGGCTTAACCTGTTCAGGTGTATGCATTGTAGAAAGTTAAAAACAGTAAATCAACGAAGTTTACATCTTAACTGACAATATTAATTTATTATGGGAGGTCAGATCGCATAAGTTAATCATGTGAGGTAACAAAAATAAACAAAAACCACAAAGATTGGACAGGCCAGTTCTTTCATCCTGCCACACAGATGTTAGACAACCACATCATACATACACTTTTTATGCATGATTCTTTATAATTAGTGAAATCAAGAAGAACTAGTCCTTGGCCACACACACACATACATACAAACACACACACACATACATACAAACAAACACACACACAATAGTCATAAACATGAAACACTTAAGACAAATGTTACCTCCATTATTTCGGCCTATTTATTCATCACATCCTCCACATAAATTATCAAATTATAGTGTACAATTACTATATACAAAGACACACAAAACTTACTGTCATCGAAAAGTGGCAACAAAGTATAACGAGTTCATCATCAATAGCAACAACCTTCACTGATTTGATTGAACGGATTCTGAGCTGGTAGTCTCCGTAGTGCACCGCGGACTCGTCATACCGAAATGTTCACCCCATGCCATGCTGCATGCAGAAATGGACTACACAATCACACACACACCGAAGTTAGCTCACGTGCTTTTACAACACTATGCAGTTTTGTAATTCTACTCTATGCGCACTATGCGCACCCATTTTTCGCAACTGAAGATACAAATCAAATGTTAATATTATGAACTGGTTGTCACTTTTTGGAACCCTCACAGTCGCTCAAGTAGTTTCTACTGCGGATCAATCTAGAGGAAATGAAACCGAAGTTTCTCCTCGTATGAAACGATTTTTGGAGGTCGTTATGGACTCTCGCAATAAATCTGAACAATTGTGTGGACTGCATCCTCAGGAGACCGAGTGGAGAAAGCCTCTGTGCAAGTTAAATGAAGGATGTGATGTTCTACTAAAGTGCCATAACTATTCAAACTCAACTGAACAGGAAACTGGGAGAACAGTCAAAGTAACTCCTATTCAGCTAGAAAAAACTTTGGAGAATCCATCCATTAACAATACGTGTGCAGTAGTAATGTTTTATGTCCCTTACTGTCCATATAGCACCCAGTTTGGTAGAACTTTCAATGCTCTTGGCAGAAGCTACACAGAGTTTCCAGTATTAGCTGTTGATTTCTCAGAAAATAACCCGTAAGTTTGTTTTTCTGCAATACTGCAAAAATGAGAAGGTGCAGGGACATGGCTTCATGCTTTCTCGTATCTTTGTAGGTATAAATATCTAGCAGTATATGTTCCTATAGTCAACTTCTACTACAGAGGTAAAGTTATTTTTCGGTTTTCTGCGCTGGAGTCGTTGGAAGAACTAGTGACTCAAGTCTCACTGATGACAAGTAAGATACTCATCTTAAAATTGGGAGTGTTATTGTATAATATGCTAAACTAGGCTAAGCCAACTTGGTATGTTAGTTCCTCATGATAGGATTAGGGTTTGGATTACAAGTGTGGTTAAGTATGGGATGTGGTCTATGTGGTTTTTTTCCTCCATGAAAAAATGTATAATATATATAATAGTGGGTTTGGATATTTTGGGGGGTTCTCTAGAATTTATGTTCTGATAATTGCATTTAGAAGGTGTTGTTTTTTAACCTTCAGCGTGCATGCACGAGAGGGTTACAGTAGTGCATTTGTCTGTCTGTCAGCATTCAATTTCATGAAGGCTGAGAACTAACCTTAAAAACAATATGACCTGACGCAGTAGGTGAATTTAAGTCCCTTAAATTGACTACTTTTTCAAATTTCAAGCTAGTTTCCGAGTAAATCTGGAGAAACTTCAGCTCCAAACAAGCACAAGCTAGATACAACAACCCTTACTTTTCATGTACATTGGTTTACGTCATACCGCAGTCATGTGATCATTTATGGTTCACGTATTTTCTCTTAAACCGCGTGTGTCCTTGGTAGCTAGAAGTTAAAGTAATCCGAAGAAATCTTAGTTGTGTAATAGTGCGCTGAGGGTTCACACCCTTGGTGCTCTAGTGTTTATATTGTACAATTTTGGAATAGAGATGTGTAGGAGTTTTGTTTAACACAGATTACATTGTACTTGTTTTTCAGATTTTACTGCCTTGACAGTGAATATATCAGATCTTGAAAATGAATTTCCTGTGCCAACAATTCGAGTGGATGGTGACAAGTGGTACTTGATAGCAGCTTCTGTGTGGGTCACTTTTGTTATTGTTGTCCACATCTGCTGCACTGCCACAGTTAAACTCTGGTTGAGTAGAGTTGCAGTCAGACTGAAAAGTCTTGTGCAGGTTGTTTTATGATCTATTTATTCTTTATTTTGCTAAACACATAATTTAAAGACTTCTTTGGTACAATGATGCAAACCCACACAAATCTAAAAAACAAACAAAAAGTATTGATCTTTTACCTACTGTTTCGCAATGAAGCGGTAGATAAAGTGTCTCGCTAAGCCAGGCAACTCAACTTACTTATAGCTGGGAAACCTTTTACCATCTTGCGTCAATTGAAAGGATTAAAATTTTAACTGCAAGGGAGAGTACGGAAGGATAGGAATTATAGGAGGATCTTTAGAGTAATGAATCTAGCCACTAGCAACAAATCCTAGTTTTTCAGGTATACATGGGCTCCTTTCTTTGCTGGAACAGCAGCACTGAAGACAGTAGCTAATACTTTGTTAGCCAGTTTGATTTTTTTTTGTGTGTTTATTTTATTTATTCATTCATTTGTTTATTTTTATTTGGCTATTTATTTATTCAAACAAAACAAGTAAATTAATAATGATAAATAAATAATAATAATAATACTAACAATCATTGAGAAAAGGATTAGGTGGTGATTGTTCCCAGAGGCACAGTTCCCTCACTGCACAGCCACTGAGAGATGCTGGAAAAGATAGTCTCTAGCCCATGGGTCTCCTGTCTCCACTACTATGCGGTGTCCCACATCCTTCAGCAAAGCCATAGACTTTGGGTCCCACAGCACCCGTGGTCTCAATAGTTATTTATTTATACAGGGAGCAGACTTGGGACACATATTCTGTCCTGAAGAGGCAACATTACCTATTAAATCCTACAGTCCTGAACTCATTGTTCATTCTTTCCTGTAAGTCATATTTTGGAAATCCTGGCATCTTAGCTATATATTTCATTGTCCTTAGTTTGACTATAAGTTCATGTCAGTAGCAGATCCATTGCTTTCACTTTATTTTAAATTAAAAGTGAGGTGAAATGGGAAATTCTATTTTTCTCAAATGACACAATAGCTATTGGTTGCTATGCTAAACATTTTTTGTAGATAAAAAAAAAATCATCAAAGGATGTAGCTATATCCCATAACATCTTGGTTTTTACATCTCCATTCTCTAGTGTTTGGACCAGGCTTAGGCGTAGCCAGACCCACGTAGCGCGCAGCGGTTCGGTAAAGGGTCTGGCTACGCCGGACTAGCTTAGGCAGAGACCCAGTCATTTTACAAAATGTCCAAGAAAGCATTCAGGAAGCAAAGCACCAGCAGAAGAATTAGTGATTAATGGAGTGAGTTCGTTTCTAGTTTTACTGTCTGTATCATATGTTTATGGGTGTAAAATACATTGAAGAAGGCACATTGTAAACTTATGAATATCATTATTACAAGAAGTTAAACCTCTTTTAGGGTCAAATAACTTACAATAGTGAATTATATATAATATATATAGCTTGGTAATACGCCTTTAAAAGGTATGCAGAAAGAAGCTAAAACTTGCTCCTATTTGGGAGGTGTGACTATCATGAGAACCATCCATTCACCAGTCAAGTCACTCATCATTCCACCTTTTCAATTCTGTAGAACAAGCTGAAGAAGGACCTTGGTCTGAAATGCTCTTGATTGAACCAAAAAAATCTATCCTATGTTTTAGCTAATTGATCGTTAGTTGTTGTTTTTTTTATTAGTATTTCATTCTCATCATAGCTGTACTTTTTATTGCTTTGCCTTTTTTATATTCCGTTTCTTAAAGTAGCTGTGCTACATGTATTTTTATATAGGAATGAGCCTATATAATAAGAAAAGGCCAGCTGGACATACAGATTAATCATTGAATCGCAGAATATCACGAGTCTGTCGGCTAGCATTTGCACGAGTGCCACAGGCACAAGTGTAAATGCCACCGACAGACGAGTGATATTCCCACGGTATCCAATGATCAATCAATTTATTATGTACTAGTCATGCACGAATGGCATAGAAACCGAATGGCTAATGTAATGGATGCTGCCAAGAAGTCTTTCGCTTTTTTTATTCTAATGAAGTCATTGAAAATATTTTCTCTAATATTGAGGTGGAGTAGAAAGGGAATGTGAAAGGCAAGAAGTACCCCATATTGTAAGCATTGAGAGTGAACAATCAGTTAGTCTTGACGATGAGGAATTATGGAAGTTATTAGAAGAGCAAAAAAAACCCTGTAATACTCAAAATAAAACATTACCCGACTTGAGAACGTGGTAGCTATTGTTCGTGCAAAGGGATAAATGAAAAGCCAAAAATTGAGAATATTTCACCCAAAGAATTAGACAGACTTCTCACGGAGTGCAAGCGGTAGTCTGTATGAACGGAACACTCTCATAGCTAGTAATAAACGTCTCTGCATTCATATGAAACTGTTTTGTTTAACCAAATTAATGTAATTGGCACAGAATGGTATTATAGAATTAGCAGATCCTCATGAGGGGATGCAATAATAATATGTGTAAAAATGTAGCTTAGGGGGATGCAATAACCCAACACAATAGCTCCGGACTTCCCCTTTACTGCGGAATATTGCGGGCACACGATACTTTCCAATTCAATACATATTCTACGTAAAGGCACTCAAGACTCAATAGGCCGATTCATACACAATAAATTATCAGCAATGGCATAACATAACAGGTTATTTTATGTATTGGTTGTTGTTGTGTGCGTGTGTGTAATTCAGGTTGCAATCTGAGTTTAGTCTTACACCAACTCTAATGGCTGCCTATGGAAGTTGTGTGATTACCAGAAAATGTGCATATCTTGCTTTTCGTAAACAATGTTGGGCAATGGTGGCCTCCGATCTGATTGCACAACTACCAGAGATTCAAAGATTATTCTATTGATACATCTTTGTAAAATAAATAAATGAATAATAATATAATAATAAGGCAATTAACTTATTCATCATATTTAATAAATAAATTTACTCTGTTATATTATATATATAATATATAATTATTATTATTATTATTATTATTATTATTATTAAAAAAATTTAGTTTCATCAAATTCAGAAGTCTATAAAAAATACCTCCTCCATTGATAATCACACTCCAAGTACAGCATAAGGATGGGAGTAAACTATGAAGCAATTGACTTCCTGAAGTCTATAAAAAAAATACCTCCTCCATTGATAATCACACTCCAAGTACAGCATAAGGATGGGAGCAAACTATGAAGCAATTGACTTCCTGGGCAAAGGAGTTCTCATTTACCATACAGTTTCTTACCAACAGATTATGAACAATAATAATTTTATACTTCAATGCACAACTAGGGCTATACACATTTAAACAAAACAAAAAAAAAAAAACCTCTCCTCATTAAATTTGCTTTTTACACCCTCTGCATCTTGCTAGTCACAAACAGGATGAAAGGATGAACAGGTATATATAGGTGGGCCACTAGAGTCACCCTTCTTCACTGGAATAATAGCAGAACTGTGGTAAGTAACATGCTATATGCTTTACATGCACATAGTGCAAAATCTAGAGCACATTTTCTGTCCTGAAGAAGCTGCAGTTGCTATTACAAGAATGTGTTTTGGATTCAATAACACTTATACAAGAAATTAATAACGTGCTGTGAGAAAGCTGACTATTTTGGGACCCAGATACAGTGTAGGTATACTGTGAGCAAATGAAAATGTAACAAAAGGGGTGAAGGGTGCCACTTCAAAGTGGCGAACTTCTTAGAGGCGGACTTGTGGCTTTTAGCAAGCCTCCTGCTAATTGACAGGGTTAACTACCGGTGGTGTGGCGCAATGTACTGGCGCCAGGGGAGTGACAGCTAGAGAGAGATCGAGCAGGCAGTATGCAAAAACGCAAGGAAAATCCTGTAGTATATTTCGAAGCACTAAAATCTATTATTCCACCTCTGGTTTTCAAAAGTCGCAAGGGAGATTACGGAAAGATAGGAGTTATAGGAGGATCTTTAGAGTAATGAAATCATCTAGATATGTGGACGTGGTGACAAATTCTATATTTTTCTAACTTTTCAGGTATACTGGGGCTCCTTTCTTCGCTGGAATAGCAGCATTGAAGGCAGTAAGCCTGTTTAGCTATTATATAAGTATATATATATATAGCTATATACATATATTGTACAGGGCGCAGACTTGGGACACATATTCTGTCCTGAAGAGGCAGCATTAGCTATTAAATCCTACAGTCCTGAACTCATTGTTCATCCTCTCCTGTAAGTCCCATTCAGAAGTGAATGATTGCTATGCTCAAATTATGTAGATCAAAGAAACCATCGAAGGACGTAAGCTACTCCTTAACATCTTGGTTCCACTCTCTAGTGGTTGGACCAGGCTTAGGAAAAGACCCAGTCATTTTGCAAAATGTCAAAGAAATCATTCAGGAAGCCAAGCATCTGCAGAAGAACCTAGTGATAGATGCAGTGAGTTCGGTTTTAGCTTTACTGTTCTCTGTATCATATAATTGTAAAATATATTGAGGAAGGCTTTGAAGTGTCAAAACAGATGAATATCATTATTATGAGAAGTTAAAATTGAATTAAATGGTTTATTACTGTTAGGGTGGTCTGTCTTTGATAACTGATGAGCCAGATGTTATTGCTGGCTACACTAAGGCCATTCTTACTCCAAATGAAGGGGAGTTTACACGACTCTACAACAAAATGGTGATGAAGTTAATAGATTGAATGTAATTAGTAAATTATATATATATATATATAGCTTGATAGACCACTGGAAACTCCTTTGAGGGGTAATGCAGAAGAAGAAACTAAAACTCTTGCTTCTAGTTTAGGAGGTGTGACTATTGTGAGAAAAGGCCAGCTGGACATTATCAGTAATGGCATAAAAGGTAGTTTGTTTTGTTCCTCTGCAGCATAAAACAATATGTAATATTACTCCATTTAAGAACTTGACCCAATATTGACAAAAGTTGAACTATCAAGTTAAGTTTTAAATAATAAATTGTCAGCAAACTTATTATATATATATATATTCAACTGAGAATGATTGAATCAATATTATTGGAATCACTTTTCCTCCCCTGCAGTGATGCAATGTCGTGAAATAGGAAGCAATAGGAGGTGCAGTGGTCAAGGTGATGTCTTATCAGGAATAGCTGCACTATTTTCCTTTTGGGCAGCTCAAGCTGAACGCAAGTAAAAATTATTGCAAATTTTCATTTATTATTTCAAATATGAAGTTGATCCTCTATGTGTGTGTAATTCAGGTTGCAATCTGAGTTTAGTCTTACACCAACTCTAATGGCTGCCTATGGAAGTTGTGTGATTACCAGAAAATGTGCATATCTTGCTTTTCGTAAACAAAGGCGGGCAATGGTGGCCTCCGATCTGATTGCACAACTACCAGAGATTCAAAGATTGTTCTATTAATACATATAACATGTCATACATTATATACATGTCAACGCCAGCAATACATATATACATGTCAACGCCAGCAAGTATACTCGAGTCATTATAAATAATAATAAAGAAAGAAAAGTCACTTTATTATTTGAACTCGGTTTGCACTTGGCTCTGCCAAAAAAAAAAAAGAAGAAAAAGAAAGAATTATTCCTTTTTTTTAATTTTTTTTTATTCTAAAAAAATCGTTATATTATTCCATAAAAATTCTCAAATTATAAATATGTGCAATAATAGTGTATGATTGCAAGTTGAGGTGTCATGAAATGAGTGGTTGAATCAGTTCTCACTAGGCTCACTACAATTGTATTGAATCATTATGGAAGATTCAATGTAATCTTCCAGTGAAGACCAGAGTTCAGTAAATGGAAACATGTAGCTAAGTCAATCCATTTACTTTGCAAACTTATTAGTAAGGGATACCACACCTCCAGAAAAGTGATCAGCAACTTATAACTACCTTAGCTATATTTTCTCTTAATTACACTATGCTGATTATTGTCTATTATTCCAGAAAAATTGCTAGCATAATTTAGTCTGGAAACGATTACATTAGTCAGCTGCGAGTATGTGTAGACTGCAGTGATCAATGACTAGGAAGGAGTTCTTATTTAGCTACCTTTTTGTTGTTGCTGTTTTTTAATGCAAGTTTTAGGTATGGAAAGGGTCGTGCCAATTGTTAGACAATTTGGCGACCAGTACCCAGTTTAAGCTTGGTAATGCAGAAAGTGAATTATTTAAAAGCTCTGCAGTCTATTGTTCCTCCTTTGTCACCTAACAGTCACAAGGGAGTCTCGGGACGGATAGGTATTATAGGTGGGTCGTTAGAGTATACTGGAGCACCGTTCTTCGCAGGAATAGCAGCACTGAAGACAGTGAGCAACTTACTACAAATTTGTTGATAAATTATTCGTACATGCACAGGGTGCAGATCTGGGGCACATTTTCTGTCCTGAAGAAGCTGCAGTTGCTATTAAATCTTACAGTCCTGAACTCATTGTTCATCCTCTCCTGTTAGTTATATAGAGTAATGGGCATCCAGTGTGCACTATATCTATAATTGCCACTCCAATATTATTATATTTTATTTTTTTTATTTAGGTCAAGTAACCCATCCGAAAAAGTGTTGGACTCCTTAACAACTTGGTTTCCACGTCTCCATGCTCTAGTGATTGGGCCAGGCTTGGGTAGAGACCCTGGCATATTACAAAATGTCAAGAAGATTATTCAGGTGGCTAAACACCAGCAAAAGAACCTGGTCATTGATGCTGTGAGTGAAAGTTTGTAAAGTGACCATTATTGTTGTAGTTATTCATTATTGTAGTGCTATTCGTATATTATAGGATGGTCTGTTTTTAGTAACGAATGAGCCTGACATTATTGTTGGCTACTCTAAGGCCATTCTGACTTTGAATGGAGGAGAATTTCCACGGCTCTATAACAAAATGGTAGCCAGGAAAGTTTAGCATCACTGGTGTGTATGGATTGTTTATAGTTAGGTAAAGCATTGGACAGCCCACTGGAAGGAAATACAGTCGATGAAACCAAGACTCTTGCTTCCAAAATGGGTGGTGTGACAATTTTGAGGAAAGGAAAAGTGGATATTATCAGTGACGGCATTACAGGTTACTTACTTACATGTAGTTTACAGCTTCGAGGCATGTGGAATTCTCCTTCCCTTTACAGTGATATCCTGCAGTGAATTAGGAAGTATGAGAAGATGTGGTGGTCAAGGAGACGTTCTGTCTGGAATAGCTGCACTTTTTTACTTTTGGGCGACCCAAGCTGAAGGAAAGTGAGTAATGGATACCATGGCGGCTTCTTGTATCTCGTGCATTCATGTTGCTTGCTAATTTTGTGGCTGTTGGGTAATTCTAGGTTGCAGTCTGAGTTTGGTCTCACTCCGACCCTGATGGCTGCATACGGGAGCTGCCTTATGACAAGGATGTGTGCACATGCCGCCTTCCAAAAGCATCATCGTGCCATGCTGGCGTACGATCTGGTCTCTGAAATATCAAGTGTGTTTAGAGAAAATTTTGATCAATTTTAACGACTAAAAGAACAAATGAGACAATTCAGTTCAATTGTTTGTTTTGGCTGTTGTTTATTCCTTATCATCTTTGTTTGTGTTTTGGTGATGGATGAGCTCCAGATTTTAAAGTCTTGGTACGCCAATCCCAAGGAAGGTCCCTCGCGATCCAAGAGTTACATTTTTACCTGTACGAACACATGCATGTACATGTAACACATAATTAGCGTGGTGGCCAACTTATGCTGGCTCCGTGCACAATACCACTATTTCACGCACACTAGGAAATTGATCTTGACTCGGGTCCCAGGAGTAAACCCCTTGCTAAAGGCACAGAGGGACAATTAGGAATTCAATTACATTAAATGATTGACATTTAGTATGGCGGACATTAAGGGCAAGGGGTGTGGGGCTGGTTACCTTGGTTTCCCCCCTAGATCTGCCACTTGGAATATCGGGTATCAATATAGCTCAAGCATTGAAAATGGTATGCTCTCTTCATGAAAGAAGAAGCTTAACATGCAAAAGATACTCGCTGGTATATAGTTTCAATGCAAACCTCCAATTCGAGCACTTGGTTATCTTTTTAGCATAAAGTAAAATTACCATGGGCAGCAAAAGTATTATGATTATGATGTGATGATGGGGGCGTTACCCACAAAAGCTAGTACTTACTAGGAGCTGACAGCTTCATGTTTTCTCAAATATCAGCCCAAAATTAAAAAAAGTAACAAAAATACAAAGGTTTCTGAGCAAGTTCATACCTAAATCAACAGTTAATTATCAGTTATTATCAAAATCAGTGTGTGACACACAGACAGCCAAAACAACTACTGTAACTCTTGCGCATTCACACTGAGGGTTATAGTCTTAACCTCATCTCTTCCCAGTGTATTAGCTGTACCTTTGAATCTACCTGAGTCACTATTAAAACACCACATGAATATATGTGAAAACTCAAAGCAGGAGAGCATCAGCCTATTGTTATAATGTAATGTTGTCCATAGCCCAAACTTGCCTGGATTACCATTGTATGGGTAAGGGTCATCAAGCCAATACTTGTATCCAAGCCTGGCTTTTTGACTGTATGTGGATGGAGTTCTTTCATTGTCTTCATACAGACGCAGTGTTTGTGGAGAATTTGGTTCCAGTAAGAGATAATACACCAGGTACTTGTTGAACTGAGAATTTCCAACTGTAGCAAGCGTGCTTGGAACTCTAAGTATTTTTTGGTGCACCTCCACACTGTCTTTGCGCCCACGCTTTTTAGCAACACTTTTGTCTGGAATGCAACATCAGTATGTAATATATAGATAGGATAATGCTACAAATTAATTATCATATCATTGTTCCTATTTGTGACACTAAGCACTACATCTCAGTTCATTATATTATATCAAGTGTCTTCTCAGACCCTTTACCTGAAATTTTTGAATTTTAGTAAGCAAAATTAAACACAAACCTTCTGGGTTAGAGTTGCAGTAGGTGAATGTCTGTCCAGTTGGAAGTGTGCACAGTTTGAATGACTGAAGTAAACATACAAGCACACAATATTTGCACTGTCATTGATTCACTGTAGAAACATACTTTGCAGCGGAGCTTGCTCCAGTGATCAGTTTGTCTGTGATGTTTGCTAGAAGCCAGGTCATACTTAGACCAATTGTGGAAGCTGCGGAGATGTTACCAAAGATGAACGACTTTTTGACACCTTACTTTGCCATGGCAACAGTGCTTTAAACCTTAAACTTACCTCATTCTTAAAAGCAAAGTGCCTTATATAGGAGAGTGTAGATGTTTAGGAGGCCGTCCGAAGGCGAGTGTTTATTTTACCTTCAAGAGAACAATGTACTCAGCTGAAAATACTTTGCGGTGCGAGCAATGAATACCCAGGTTCGAGCCCCTCCCCTAAATGGTGGCTGTGCGCGAATGTGCGCATTGTTGCATTCCTGTGGCCAAAATCAGTGACCAACCTTGCAAGGAATTGGTTTAGGCATTCAAATTTTTTTTTTTTTGCGTGGGGAGAGTCTCTTGTGGAAGCGCGCTGCAGTAAGAGAACCATCATCTTGTTTGCACTACAGATACTACGATTTACTCACGGCACGGAGTTGTAAAGTAGGGGTGAAATGGAGGTGTCGCTCCTTTTAGTCTGTACTGTTTTTGTCGTGCATTTTCCTGCTGTCAGCCCGGCGACGTGTCCTAACGTTTGCGATTGTCCTCAGCCAGTCGGAGTCTGCTGCTTCACCTTTGAGGAGAACAGTCCTCCTGGCTCCGCGGTCGGAACCGTGATTGTGAACGGTACAACCGGACAGTACCAGTGGAGCCAAAACAACTTGCTTACTACTAGAGAGTTGTTCTCAATCAGCAGCTCGGGCCAAATCACCACCGTGGCCGCGTTGGACAGGGAAAATGGCAACTACAGCACAGACTTATCTAGAGGGATGTCTCTGAGAGACAACAAATACTGTTTTAGATTGAGTGTGGATACCTCTGTAGGTGTACGACTGGTAGACATTCAGATCACTGATGTCAATGACAACCCTCCTGAGTTCTCCCAGGATTCCTATACTATTACTGTGGATGAGAGCATGGGCAATTCTTGGACACCGTCTTGCAGCAGTGACCGTAACTTATTTAATATGCTGATTGCTATTGATAGAGATGATAATGCCGATACCAGAGTCACTTATTCAGTGGAAAACAGACAGTTCCGTGTACCTGATGAATACTTTCCTTGCATTGAAGGGATGGGCCTGGATAGAGACGTGCCTCCCTCGACTTATTCGGTCATTTTGGTGGCACAGGATTCTGGAAATTCAACCCTGAAGTCCACTACAAACGTCTCTTTTCAATTGACAGATATAAACGACAATGCACCGGAATTCGTTAATCCTCCTTCGTCTATAGCTATCAATGAAACATTGATGCCTGGTGAGGTGGTCTACCAGTTTGTTGCTAGTGATAGAGATGCTGGAAACAAAGGAAAAGATGGCATAGTTTACAGTTTAGTTGGTTCTAACAATTTTCAGATTGACAGACTTAATGGAACTCTCACACTCACTCAGTCCGTTGATGTAGAAAATATGCAGAATAACATAGAACTGATGGTGACAGCTACGGACAATGAAGGTGAAATAGGTAACAGTAAGTCTTCTGAACCTATTACAGTCTCTGTCATAGTGAACGATGTCAATGAACGTGGCGACATTAATGTTTTTACAATGGAGCTCGTTGAAGGAATACTGTATGAAGATAATGTGACAGGCACTATCATTCTGACAGATGATGACAGAGACGACAGTAACAAAAGAAATGAAGTGTTCGATTTGGAATATTCCTCTAATTCTGTCACACTTAATGTTACTCTTTCTCATGCTGCAATGTCCGACATTTATTTTTTTCAATTGCGAGTCACTGGTAGTCTGAACAGGGAAGCTGAACCATTCTTAACAGCAAACGTTACTCTCGTTGAAGGGGGAAATCCCACCTTTTACACCACTGAGATCTTCAACATAACTGTGCGGGACATTAATGACAATGGTCCATTTTTAACTACATCCAATTTTGCCATAACCGAGGAGCGGCCTGAAAATATCAATTTATTTCCTCACACTGATGACGTGGACAACGGCATAAATGGAAGCATAGCCAAATATGAGCTCAAATCTGCTAATGCTCCCCGTGGCACCATCTCGAAAGAAAATTTCACTTTGACTACGAATGGCACTCTGTTTGTTCCAGCGATAGACAGAGAGGAGGTAGGCAGTATTATTACCCTTCTTGTGAATATCACTGATGCTGGAGTACCTCCTAAATCCAATCTCAGTACAGTTACCCTGACAGTGATGGACATTAATGACAACCCACCTATTTTTAGCCACATCAGCTATATGCTTAATGTCACAGAAAACGATTCGTTGGGCACTCTGATTGGACGAGTTCACGCGGTGGATCCAGATGAGGATGCCGGGTCCGTGATGTATATTGCCTCCTCTGATGATTTCTCTGTTGATGCTTTCACAGGTGAAGTGCGCACCAAGAGAGAGTTTGATCGTGAAGATGGTCGAGCGACCGTCACACTTACAATTACAGCCACTGATGGGGCAGATCCTGAGAACTCAAAATCAATGGATTTCATTGTTGCTATATTGGATGACAACGACAACAACCCAGTTTTTGTGTCTGGATTAGAGTTTAGCGTTCCCATTTCGCTGAAAGTCGGAAAATCGGTGGGTGAAGTTAAAGCCACGGATGAAGATTCTTCTCCAGAGAATAATGTGATTATTTTCAAGATTAGGAACTCTGATTTCTTTGCAATTCCCAATAATTTGTCGGGAGACATAACTTTGAAGTCCCCTCTGAACAGTACAGGTGTGTACTCTTTTAGCGTCTCTGCATTCAATCCAGGAAAAGAGGGGAACAGAAGTACGATTAAGATCAAGGTCAACGTGACCCAGGACAGCCTGCTGAACATGACTCTGATTATCGTTATTGCCGCTACTGGAACTTTTTTCTTAGTTTTAATATTTATTGTGATATTGCTGCTGGCATTTGTTGTGTGGAAGAACAAGAAATCCAAGCATCAGCTCCAGCTCCAGTCGGAGGCGGAGCGTTTGAACAACTTGCAGACATCTATTTTGAAAATTCCCGCAGCAGCGCCTACCACCAATGGCTTGGCTGGTGTGAAGAGCAGTCGTGTGACGTTCAAGGAGCGTGTGGAGGAAACCCACTACGATGAAGAGATCAGCGTCATAAACAGCACTACCAGCACAATAAAGAAGGAATCCGTGACCAAGTTTGATGGCTCTCCACAAGTTCATCGTGAAGACGAATGTGTGGCTCTTTCCCCAGCGTCCCTGTCTCCCATATCGTTGTCCTCTTCCCCTTCCAATGGTAAGCCTGTTCAGCTCAATGGAGCTGGAGGAGTAACGGTTGTGAACCTCGAAATGAGCCCCAGGCCGGGAATAAACGGCGATATCAATGGGCGTTGCCAATACGACATGCTCTCACACTCGCCGCCCCTCCTACGTATGCCTCCGGGCAACCCGGGAGTGACTCGGGGACGCACGACGGCTGAGGTGATGGAGTACTCCCAGGGAACCAGCAGCGACGGCGGACACACATCGGTACATGACATGGATGATGAGAGCATGTACTCGGACGATGCATCAATTGTGAACACGGCACTGTCGAGATATGTAAGCGCCCGGCCCCACATGTCGTCCTATGACCCCGCCTCCTCCCACCCACACATGGAGCTCCACAGGCACCTCCCTTCAATGTCACATGGTCAGCACACGAACTCGTCATCTCTCGCGCAGCTGCATGCTTACAACCTGGCACAGCTTGCCAAGAGCAATGACACGGAGAACAGATCAGCGCAGTACAGTCCCATGCTGAGCCCGGACCAAGACTTAACGCCCACAGATAACACCATTCACCACAGCAACACCATTTCCACAGAATCCTCCATACGCACACCTTCAGCCGCTATAAATCACATGGGAATGTCATCAGCCAACTCCAAACACTTACACATGAATGGCAGCAGAACCTACACCCACCCTCCTCTTGTGATGCCTGATGCTTTTCCTCGAGACCCCCCAGAAGTTCACAGGTTTCCAATGGGTTCATTCGTAGATTATGGAGAGGCTTCGACTTATGCTTCTACGGAACTCGACGAAGCTTTGGGTTTCAACGAGCCTATACCAGGAATCATCAGTCTGACTGCAACTGACTATGATGACGATACTCAGTTGTGAAATGGGTGAGTCATAAAGATGTACTAGCTGGCTGGCTCTGGTTGTGTGTAATACAAACATACTTTAGAAATTAGTATTATGTAGCAAATGACCTTTTTATAATGAAACGTGTTTGAAAAGCTTTTATATTTTGCCTCCTCTGATAGCTTAAGTACCCTTTGGCATTCTTATGGGCATGTCTCTAATTGCAGTTTTCTTTGAGCACTAATGCAAGGTTTGATGTCATTCCTGACCAAGCAAATGTTCAGAGAGTTGGTGGTTGCCAAATCTAGTCCCTTCTAATTATTGGTTTTTTTTTTTCCTTCGCCCCCACCATAAGCATCATTGCCTGCTCAGATTTTGATCCAGTTCTCTGTATCATCAGCTAATTGGGTGGCACTGTCACATAAATCTAATTTGCATGAACTGGCTGTCTCGTCCAGATCGTATTCATTGACAGCAAGGCATGCACCATTAATCACATGCTGTCTTTTAACTTTTTGCCACTCCTTAATGTTATTCAGGGGCAAGCTGGCTGGACAGTGATGCTGTTGAAGTCTCCAATGATGTGCCTCTCAATTGGATTCATAGAAACATCTTTTTTTTTAAATGTCTGTGAGTGAACATGTCAGTGTATGTGTGTGCGTATGTGTGATTTATCTATTTATGTGAATGTTAAGTCATTTCATGCTCAACTACAGATTTAAGATCATCAGTTATTTTTCTATTAAAGCCCTTCTTATTAAGTATGAAATTACATGGGGAACATGTGCTATGCAGCCTAAGTTTATATGCTAGTTAGAATTCAATAAACCAAAATGGCTGCCTCAATTCCCACTAGTATATTGTTTGGGTCTGTACCTAGACCTCCTTGGTTTTCATTTTCTACTTGTTCACTTGTACTGGATGTATTATGGCTTCCCTGCCTTGTCAATGCAGTGGTGAGGTAGTGATCAAGATCTATCCTGGTTATCTGGGCTGGGGTTCTTATGGTGGTCATGGCAAATCTGACTACACCCATAGAAAACTGGGACTAGCACCTGCCTTTGTTTGTGTAGTTTCCAATTTATTTTATTATGACCATGTCCCTCCAACTAGTCTTAACATTTGTACCTCTTGCAATACAAGCAAAGAATGAGGTGTGGTACCGGATTCTTTTTCCCTTCTTATCGGAGATTTTGTCTTTGGCAACTCATTATGTGTTTCAATACCCGGGTATTAGGACTCTGTGTGGGTGTTAACATATGTGTATGTGGAGGAGTGACTTAGAGAGGGGCTGAGCGTGTGTGGAGGAGTGACTTAGAGAGAGGCTGAGCGTGTGTGAGGCTACGTGTGTATGTTCGTAGTGTGGTGTACGTATCTGTGAATGTGTGAAGGCATGCTCATGGTTACTTTAAAAGGTGCAGTAATGGTTGTGTGGATGCCAAAGATGTAGTTGTTGTGGCTACAAAGTATCTTGCTTGGACTTGGCTCCATTAAATTGAATGGACACATACCTATACATGTACAATGCTTTATTACTTATTATAATTATACCATTATTATATAATAGCATGGAAAACTGTGGTATTCGCATGAGTGGAGTGAGAAAAAATTCACGAGGCAAAACTGAGTGAAATTTATTGCCGCATGAGTGCTATTTATCTGTTTTCCATGCTATCATATGTTAACACTATAGCCAAAGCTAACAAACAATTCCTGCAGTTAAGAAACCATAACCTCGTATTATATTTTTGTCAATGAAACTTTTCATTCCGGTTCTGCTATTATTCATACTTCTCTTACCGTTGCCCAGGAATTTCGCCTTGGTATTTCAAAAGCGGTGAGGTCTCGAAGAGATTGCCATGACCAATCAGATCATTATTTCAGTTTTCCTGCTGTGGTAATTTCAAATACCACACTTTTTTGTACTAAAAAAATGACTCGGCCATGGTTGTAATTTATTATTATTATATTATTATTTCAGTTGTGAGTGATGCAATCATGCATAGTTTCCATACTTTTGAAGGTCATTTCCCTCTCAATTAAGAAGACAAATAACACAATATCCTATGGCATCTGAAACCTGGCGAGGACTATGGAAAGTCAACCTACACAACAAATAGAGATGCATGCAGCATTTGTCATTCTTCTCAACTAATTGGTATCCTCAAAATATTTGGCTGCCAGGCCCTTAACAACAGGGAAAATACATCACAATCTTTGGAAGTTGAACTTTCAATCTTTGGAAGTTGAACTTCTCAACAACCTTTTTTTTTTAATCCGTTTCATTCTCATCTCTTTCCCTAACCTTTCCACTGTCTTTTTCTCTCCTATATTTGAAATCATAGCGTACAATGAAGTAGAGTTGTGTGCTGCAATGTCAGTCAAGCTGCTGGTGTTGTTGTGTGCATATTTGGCTCAAGATGATCGGCCATTCCCTTCATAGCTGAAGTAACTTCAACCTGTCTCTAATATCGAGTGTTTGGCTTCGGTCAGTGCCTATGTGTGTCTGAGCCACAGGCTGTACACCAACTTGAAGCCTAATTTGGTATATGAGACCACATGATGGCAAACTTTAATGTCAACAATATTTTACAGCTTCCCAGAAAGAAAGGGGGAAAAGCGTTTAAAGGTTCTTTAAAGTGCCGATTAAAAAAAAATTTTTTTTTCATGTTCATTTCTTTTTTTGTCTACAAGCTGGACAAGCATGGACTAGGGTGATTACTGAACATTTTCAATTTGCATCATTTTGTCAATGGTATTAGTTTAGGGTTAACTTGAATCCTTGGAGTGATTGGAAGTCAATAGCTGACTGGCAGTCTGTGATAGTCCAGCACATGACTCAAAGTGGATAAACAAACAACTACATATGAAACAGGTGGAGGGATTGAGTTGGTATGAATAAAAAACAAAACAAAAACTGCCACAGCATTCCGTCTTGCTTGCAATTTCATCTACCAGCAACACTTTCGACTGTAAGTGTAATTATAAAAAAGTACTTTTGAGTATTAATCTTAGGATGTTATAAAAGGTACTTTTAGTACTAAGTAAAAAAAAAAAGTTTTCAGGACATCCATGTGAACACACCGGTTACTATAGAAACCATAAATCTGAACAAAGAAGTTCTTGAGTATCACAACATAAGACCAGGTGAGCACCCTTTGTGTCAGCTTTGCCACCCGGACGATGCTGAGGTGTGGTTTAGTGAGGAGAGGACCAGCTGGGTGGCAAACAACCCACCAGGAATGTTGGAATGGTTCTGGATGGCTTGTATCACCACGCATCAGTATGTGCCAGAAATTATAATGGGCCTAACTGGTAATTGGTAGTTTACACAAGTTGTGTCAGCCCCCTACACAAGCTTTCCAGGTGATGCCAGCACTGAACGAAACTAAGCCTGGTTAAAAAAAAAAAGTCTGTTGGTTTTGTACAGCAGTTTGAGTCCATATGGCATGCAATGGGTTGAGTTACACACTGAGTCCCAGATATGTCTGATATCATACTATCACATCCTTCCAGCTCTGTTGTCATATTGAATAAGATAGTCTACTACAGATGGTCTGAGACAGCTGATAGATGTTGATTGCAGATGTTATGGCATCCTGTGTAGGATTAATAGGGTAATGTGGCATTATAACATTAATGAGAGCAACTAGAGCAGTTTTTGATGATGATTTTATTAGGCATATAATCAGTTAATAGTTTTGACATGATAAGCGATAAGGACACTAATATATTACAGGTAGCTTAAATAATAGGAATATGTACTGATGGATATACTACACAGTAGGGTCCCCCCACCAATATATTGCTGTTGATGACACAATCATTCTCTCAAAATTGGTTATTGTACAAGGACTAAGTTTTTTCATCTAAAAAAATAAACTAAAAATTCATGAGCATAGAGTGAAATTGAAACAACACTTGGAAATTCTTAAGATGATGAGTAAAAAAAAAGAAAAAAAAAAAAGAAAAAAAAAAAGAAAAAAAAAGAAAAAGAAAAAAGACACGCACACACAGAGAAAGTGAGATAAATTAGTAGCAACTTGTGAATAAGTGTGTCTGGTTCACACTACTGCTGCTCCTCATGCCATGGTGAAGCCTTCAAACCTCATTAGCTCTCCAGGCATGCTCCTCACTGGAAGCAGTTAGCACCAACGAGAGGCTCAGTACCTTGCAGGACTTTGAGAGCTTCATTAGGTAACACTCTGACATTATCACGCCCCTCTTTCTCCACCAACTCACTCGGAGACACAAAGCACGGGTCACCTCTCGGCTCCAAGTGAGGACAGATAGAACGAGAGCGCCGTGACGTCCTTCTCACCGGAGTCAAGTATAGCATACTGTCTCCATCAACTTCCTCCTCGTTACTTCTGTATGACAAACAGCGAGGCACAATTATGAGCAAATATTTAATATTAGTACAATACTGGGAGGACCTAAATAGAACAGGCAAAGTGTTATAATTATAGAAGAGTAATGCAATAGATGCAGTGTGAAATCCAATAAGCAGCGAAGGGAACACACCGGGGAGACTCTACTGGCTTCAGTCCAACCAAGTCAAGTTGCATGCCAAATAGGGTTCAAACAGGTGGCCCGCATTCACCACAGTGTCCTTCCCTCCCCCTTCACACACACACACACACACACACACACAGAGAACAAAGCCAGCTTTTCACATCACAACATAGCCTTTATTTGTGCCTGTGTATGTATTTCTACCACGATGATTCTGATGAATGTTGTTGTTTGGCAACACAGAAGCATGGGGTGTTGGACTTGCCGGTACAGACTTTAGTGCACAGGATATCTTGCATCTAACAAGACAACCTACTCGCTAGCTTCATCAATCATGTTCAAAACACTTTTTTCTAAAACAAAGGGGAAGGGGGGGGGAGGAAGACACTTAGTTATTAGTTGTATGTCCAACATTTCCATGGTGACCATGCTCTTTGTTTCTTTGAGAGTCAGTGGCTGTTTTAATCAATGTCCCCGAAAGGTGTTGTGCACGTGCTATGGCTGTGAGTTGTGGCCCGTGCTATGGCTGAGAGTTGTGGCAGTTCATGCTATAGTTGAGAGTTATGGCATTCATGCTATAGTTGAGAGTTGTGGCCCGTGCTATGGCTGAGAGTTGTGGCAGTTCATGCTATAGTTGAGAGTTATGGCATTCATGCTATAGTTGAGAGTTGTGGCCCGTGCTATGGCTGAGAGTTGTGGTGGTTTGGCTATCAAAGGCCAACACCAAATGAATGCATATCAACAGCTCATCTTCACTTAGTACTGGCCAGCAACCACACGATTGGCATCAAATACCACATCCACCACACACATGCTACATGTACCAGCACATGTTACATACACTACATCTTATTGACACTTGTTACATCTACTGACGCATCTTAATCTCACACAACACACATGCTACATCTACCAGCACTTGCAACACCAACAAACCATCCAATATCCCAATATACATGTAGTATTAATAGCTTCTTTTTTTAATTGGTGTAAAAATATCACAGCTATCCAATCATCTCATCGCTGATCCCCTCAGGTCTGTGGAGTGACATTCCTAGCATTCCAGCTCTCACAGTATAAACACCACTACTAGCTTCCTTGGCTCAATTAACTATAAGTAACCTCTCGAGGGTCCAGCAAATAAGCTGGCAAGTCAGCTCTGCTCTCACAGGCACACGGTCGGCACTGGAAATATAACAATGTATTAAAGTGTACACAAAATATCTCATTTTCCTTATTTTTAGTATCTCCTATAGAAACACATACTAGTAGAATATATAGCAGCTCAGTTGTACAAGCAACCAGAATATCTCGCTGACCACAGCCCAGAGCCAACTATCACATGATTTAGCGAGTTGTCTTTTCCTTTCATCTGAACTCTCTCTCTGATTCCATTGCAGGAACATTCCTAGTCCCAATCATGTGAAACCAATTAAAAGGGGTACTTTGAACCAGCATTCCTGAGATGGCGTTGGTAAGACTTCAAATATTGGCCTTCAGGAACTTATCATGTAACACACATACATACACTGCATGCATGCACATGTCCCTGCACTCAGAAAGCACATGTACCCTACAACGATGACTAAACGATGGCATGCGTGCAAATCACTTCCGACTTGTTCTGTCCGTGTGTGTGTGTGTGTGTGTGATCCTCTCTCTCACCTCAGTGAGGCCAGCTACAAGTGGCAGTACTTCATTTGAGGAGATAAGGATCAGATGTGAAGCCATTGGCTAGGGCCATGAGCTATCAGTTTTAAGTGTTCTGTGGTCAGTTCTGATTCGGCTCACACTCACTACACTAGGCTCAACTTATGGCTAATCAACAAATTCTTCCTTTATGGAGCTTCAAGGGGGAAGATTTGCGGAGAAAAGACACAAAATATTAGGGGGCGTGAGTTTATGTGTGGAAGGATATAAGGGTCATTGGTAGATGGATAGATTGATAAGTCATTTCCAAACCTTATTAAAACAGCCAGTGTTAATCAGGGCCAAGTGAATTAAACTTTGTCCGAGTTAAAATAATACTTTTTAGATTAGTATCACAATGAAAAAAAAAAAAAAAAAACCCAACTGATAAAATATTGATATGCCCATTCCCATAATTATCTTAAATCATTCTTTACCTAACTTGAGTAATTAGTTTCTGTTCTTGCACCAAATGAACACACATACCTACAACACCTTGCCCAGTGGAAACCTTATATAGAAGCCAATAACTCTCCGAACAAACGTGCCAATCATGCATTTTAAGATTGAATTACAACATTCCGAAATCCTTGGAATTTAGAATTTAATTAAACAAGTATTGTTGTTTGTGTACTTAACTAACGATTGTATTGTGGCCAATACCAGGACACCCACATAGGAAGATAGGTAGGTAGGTAAGTAATGTACGAGAGCACATGCATGCAGTGACAGTCATGGCATTCCAGACAAAGCTGCCTTGATAAGGACTAACTAAACTAGACCACACACACACACACATACACACACATACACACAAAAACATGCACACACACACTGCATACAAACACCATCACATACGCACACACACACAGCACCTATATGCAGTTTCCACCCCCTCAAGTATAAGCAATTTGCTTCCTTTGATCAAGCAACATTTCCAGCAGGGCAGGCAAGTGTAAATAAATGGATTACTTGTTTTCCCACTGATAATCACATGTACATAATTTATTGTTACAGATCTGGGGGCGGGAAGGAATGATAAATACGACACAGCAATTTGTCCCATGAAATGTGATGGCAAAGGTTTCCAAGACGTGCACATGCAAATTGTCCACTGAAGAAATCTTATAAGTCTTAGCTAGTAACTACTGTATTGACCACACAAGCGGAGTAGGTCCAGCAGATACCGTAGCAACAGTGTTTGCAAACTCTGCAACAACAGTATCTTTCTAACTGCAGCCTATATTAGGACAGGGGGTTTGCACACATTCCATAAAGGCATAAACTAAACAAAAGAATTAAACAAGCAAAAAAAAGAAAAAAAAAAGAAGATGAGAGTGAACTTGCAACATGCTGATCAAACAAGTGTTTATGGCCAGTTGGCCCACCACCAATCTGTACTGAAGTGTCCACATTAAACTCTACAGAAAACAATATCAACGCTAATTCATAATTCATAGCCCTTAAGAAATGACTAAAGAATACAAATAAAAAATGTAACAACACACAAATAGAAAAAAAAATGTGGCATGTGTGAAATCAAGCTCTCCTTTGACTGTTTTCTTATCTGCTTCTCATTTCACACGGGTCCTAATTTTCACATGAGTCTCTCTCTCTGGCATGATTAAATAAATGCCAGCCAAACAGAAATCACCTGTTTAGTGTCTGTCTGTCCCCAGCCCAGGACATCCTGTCATGGCTAGGTTGTATGGACTACAAGAAGGTAGGCTGGTTGTTTGGGAACACATTCCATGTTTATTATGAAATTAACCACCCAAGATGGTGCCAGCTCCCTTCCCTCCCTGTCAGTCAGAGGAGCTGGCTTCACCTGGGAGAGCTGCTGGATCCCCTCTTAGACAAGAAAAGACACTACAGACTCCCTCTGAATCCAATAGCTACATGTACTCTGATGATGAAATAAGGCAGAGAGAGCTCACACAGATAGCATACTCTACACTTCATTCACCTAAACTGGGTGCTGCCCCCACATTGTTTAAAACAAGAATAATTCTAATTATGTATGATTAGGCTGCCTAAAGTGACTATAAATATGGCCGAAATCTAACCAGCTTGGTGATCATTATCAGTTAGTGTAATTCTCTCACCTCTGCCTTCTCTTTCTCCCTCGGTACTCAGACGATATCAGACTGTAGCAGATTTTAGAAGACTTGAATGCCTTGCTCTGATCCATGCTGTACATGCAAGACCTCCTCTGAGCAGAGCATGGACAAGTAAAGGAGTCACTAAAGAAAGTTATAAAACGCTCACCTTCTTGTGGAGGTTAGGTCTGGGAGTGATTTGTTCTGGGCACTCGAGTGATGCTCTCTGATCTTGCGATGTGGTACAAAAACTATCTGGAATATAGACACAAATGTATGATGTACATAATGCACCATTTCCCTGATTGTGTATTGTCTTATTCATTTCGTACAGAACTAAACAAGCAAAAAAAAGAAAAAAAAAAGAAAAAAAAAGAAGGTGAGAGTGAACTTGCAACATGCTGATCAAACAAGTGTTTATGACCAGTTGGCCCACCACCAAGTACTGAAGTGTCCACATTAAACTCTACAGAAAACAATATCAAAGCTAATTCATATAATTCATAGTCCTTAAGAAATGACTAAAGAATACAAATAAAAAATGTAACAACACACAAATAGAAAAAAAAATGTGGCATGTGTGAAATCAAGCTCTCCTTTGACTGTACTGAATAGTATCCACAGCAACTACTGTATTGACCATTGTCTGTATTGGGGGGGGGGGGGGGGATAATTATACGGAATAATCATCTCAAGCTTCAAGAAACCTCTAATTATATGAGACACATGAGACTGACCAGTGTGTGTGTCAATTCTAGACACCACCTGGACACACACACACACACACATACACACACACTGATGTAATATAACTTTGCCACACCCACCTAGTAGAAAATTGTTTGAACATGTTCTATTAATATCTTTCTTAAAAGAATGGCCAGTTTCTAGCCAGTAATAATTCACTCTGTGTATTGTGAGATATACAGAAAGTGTGTGTGGCTTTTTCAAGACCTTGGAGTCAGGGAAAGAGAAGGGGGTAAGGGGGCGGGGGGAAGGATTCAATTCAGCTGACCCATGAGTGTGTTTAAATTTGTGGCTGCAGCATCTTACTAAATGGTTCTCGCACAGAATAGTCCAGGCATATAATAAACTCGATGGATACATTTGACAATGCTCAGATTTTAGTAATGCCCAGATAGCTTTCCATCGCCCAGTCAATGTTGTCTGGTGGAAAATACCAGTGCAAGATGATCAACTTTGTTGTGAGCATTATAAAAATTAGGGACCACATTATAAATTCATATGTGAGCAATCTGATCGGTCCGTTATATGAATTTATTCAAATTAGTTTCATGCTCTGCGACAGGCATGAATTAGAAATTGAGTATATCGTACACTTGTTGCTACGCTCTAGGCTCTACCATCACAAACTTCTTTAGGTTTTAGTCACTGCAACCTTCTAAAACAGTTAAGATCTTGATAGTGTGAATTGGCAACATTTAAAAAAATCTTTGGCTTTTCCTAAACGCAGCAGATTCACGATATCCTAATATAACTTATATACAAAATATTTTTTGCATAAGTCAGCGTACAATATGGGGAGATATTTCATGAGCATACATAAGTATTTTCACGAGCAGAAGGTGAGTAAAAATATAAGCATGAAAGTGAAATGTCATTCTCATATTGTACAACGAGTATAACAAATACATTGGATATTTTTCCAAAATAGTATATGTTCAGAGGCAACTCTGCCATACTTTAAAAAAAAATTATGCATAATAGTTCTCAACTAAATTTTTAGAATTATGGCAGAGTTACCTTTGAAATTTTTACTGTCTTGGAAAATATATTTAATGTATAACAATTAATTAATTATAGTCATTGTATAATGTGGGGACGACTATTTCACTTTCACACTTGTATTTTCACTCACCTTAGGCTCGTGAAAATATTAACACATGCTTGTGAAATATCTCCTCATATTGCACGCTAACTCGTTCAATAACAAAGAGACCTCAGCAAGAACAATGAAATAAGTTAAATTTAGCAGGAGTTGCATGCTCTGCACCTGAACTGAGGCTGGAACATAGAAATTTCTCCTCATAAGAAGTGATAATGACACCTAACTACACCACAAATATGTATGATAAAAACAAAACAAAACAGGAAGTAAAAACAAGAAATATAACAATTCAACATAACAACAAAAACAAAAACATCTGAGCTGAAGTCTAACAGCAAAAGATGCTTTTTGACTACCCAAACAAGCCCAGCTACACCAACAAGCAAGACCAGCAAGGTAGCCCCACAAGGTCAGACTGACACAAACAGCAGGAGCAAGTGTTGCATGACTGATGTTTCCTTTAATGAGGGGAACCAGATTGGCTAGCTCTGCTAGACGATCCAAACCTGCCCCACCCATGGACCTAAAGCCTACATTCAAAAGACTAATCAAATAGCCCTTCAGGACTACCAACGTGGAATGCTTTGAAGCAAAGCTACCAAAGGCAGTGCACATATTTCTAAACTTTGAAATACTGGCAAGAGCAATTGGTGAATGAGAATCAAATGATGTATGCAGAGTAGCCTGTGCAAAGATCATTCAGTTTGATGTAAATCAACATCCTTGGACCCCAAGTTAACAACAAAACAAAACAACAACAAACATTTTTATGTTGGTGATGAGATCAAAGGATTGGTTGTAAAGCAAAGGTGTCGATGGTCCATGCACTTGTAAGGCTCTCAGTTATAACCACTAGTCACGTTGCTAGGTTCAATTTATCTATACAGGTTAGTATTTACTTATGCAGCTGATTCTTGAGTCTATTCGCACAGGTCAAGAAGTGCTTCTAATCACACTATTATACATACATTATAAATGTACATGGTGACTAAGAAAAAAAAAAAAGAAAAAAAAAAAAAGCCAGATACAATAGCACACAACAACAAAGTTAGAATAGAATCAAGCATGGCTGAACTGTGGGTAGCTCACATTGAGTGCAGTACTGCAGTGAAGAAAACCAAGCTTATGTCATAGAATTAGCCAGGATGGAAAAACTAGCATGGTAAAGTATCACATAGAACAGGAATATGAATACCAGAGGGGAAAAAATTACTGCTCTACCAGCAACCACTCCATCCTTATTCTACATCTGGTGAACTCCAAAGATTTAGTACTCTATTATCAGCAATCACATAGTTTATATGACAAGATGCTTCATCTCTTAAAAACTGACAACTTTCTTGTTTCAGTATTTCCTTTATCTTATAAACTATGTGATTGATGATAATAGAGTACAACTTTCTTATTTCAGTACATTTGGGTCATCCTAATTCATATAGTAGCATGGTTCATTATTAATAGCAGCCATCTATTACACACTGGCTATTTAATAGATGCAGTTGACTTGACTATTGGTGATACTGTACCGAATGTGATGTGGTGATGTGGTAAGGTGTCACCAAAGCTGAATACCACCAATAAGCATAAATGATTTTATACAGAAAGTGGAGTAATATTGTATGATTCCTCTGTGTGTTTCCACCTTACCATCAAAGCTGAGTCCCCTAATTATAGTTGAGTCCACATCTTCAGCCAGGGTAGAAGCCACAGTGTCGTCAATGTCCCTCTGAAATGCCTCCTTCATTGCATCTCTGTCTGCTGCAGGTGTAAGTAGAGAGCACTGAACTGCGACATTGCTCTTGTGAGCTTTCACGTTCTGAGTCAGAGGAACTAGAGGACGTGCTCTCTTGGGCTTCTTCACTTCAGTTCTAGAGGGGAAGGAAAATCGAACTCCTGCTAATTTAATTTTTAATGTATGAATGTAACCAGGGAAGGTGTAAAATTGGATGTTGAAATACTTGCAAGCTAATTAATTGTGTTTGGTCTGCTAGTGTTTCAGCAGGAAGGAATGATTCCTCCTGAATCATCAAAGTGAATGCTGGTGTGCATGCTCAACTACATTTGTTTTGGCAAAAACACAGAAGCTTACGGTTGTATAATACGGTAAAAGGTCATTGCTCTAACAAGGTTGGCTTCTGTGCATTTACGCATGCATGCAAGCATGCACAAGTTGAATCAACTGCAGTGCTAAAGTTCCGAGACGCCCCATTACCTTGGGTAAACCCTGTGTGCAGCTGGCTTGCTGGTAGTGGGCTTCTTTTCTGTTGGAGGAATGTAACATGGCTGCACATAAGACAGCCTCTTCATAGGAGTCCTCCTATTAAAATAAGTACAGTATTATGGAACTAGAAGGACATCCAGATTATAATTAGAAAAAAAAGTATAATTTCGGCACTTTCTCAACAACCAAGAGGCATTATTAGTGTAATCACCATCATTGCCACCTAACTACATGTGCTGTATATATCATATCAGTTAGAAAGTAATACTAAAATGCTGTACTACCAATTAATAGGTGTAGCTACATTAACACACACTCAAATGAATGGAGAAAATTTGCCACAGTGATTGATCTCTTGCCTGAGACTAATGTGTGTTTGACCATGGCGATAACATACCCTGTCATCTTCCTCCAAGTTTTAAGCTGCTCTCTAAATACAAAAGAGTTAAATTACATCTAAGTGTCCTTAATGTAGCTACTTACCTCCTCCTATCCATAGTTTACCCCCGATTATTTGGCATATAACTTCAAGTTTCAAATTTTCCCTCGCGCGCAACAAAGTAGGTGTGCATTATTTTAAGCTAAATTTTAGTAAACATTGCGGTACTTGCTCTGGGTGCTCCGCAGCCTGCGAAGCTATGGACTACTCCAGAGACTTCTTGAATGGTGGTCAGAATATTTTGGTAGAGCATTACGAAGATGACTTCGAGCCAACTGATGAAGGTGAATTAATTTAGGTCTATTTACTTTTGGGTAGGTTGGTTCGGTTGCTATGGTCACCACTACATTATGTCCTTGCAGAAGTTCTTGAGTATTGCAATATGTTGGGTTTAAATCCTGACACAGAAAAAGACCTGACGTACATAGCCAGAGAAGGAATTAGAGCTCCACTACCACGAACCTGGAAACCTGTGTAAGAAAAAAAAAAGTATAATAACAAATTTGTATTTAAAAAATAATTGCATATAGGTACTCTATTCAATTAGCTATGTAATGAAGTAAAGTATGCGAACTAAATATTTGGCAAATGATGACTTCTGGTCTATAACGAAAAAATACGATATATTCTTGAAAATTTGTAGTATTCTTTCAACTTCAAAGTTTTTCACAGCTATGGGATTTTTTGAAAAGCTGGCTCTAAGCATGTGTCATAAGCCTCGCCAAGACTGGCACCCTTTTTTGCTGAGTTCTACTAGTAAACTTTGTCATAGAAAAAGGCTGTAGAATTTATTTGACTAATATATCGTACCATGGTTACCAGTGCAGTAAAAAAAATTTGTACAAGGGTGGTAGTCTGTACTCTACAAGTCAGCACAGAAACTCTCTTCAACATTCTCTATTGCAAGTTCTGCTTGAACAATGCCTTCATCTTGGGTATCCTGAGAAACAGCTGAACTGAATTCACACACTTAACACTTTGTCATTCTATTCAACTGTAAGGGCACGAATATAGTCCTATGAGTTGAAGTTTAGAAATAGGAGCCAGCATGAGAGCTATAGTACTGTACAGTTTGCCTGTTTCTGTCAGTATCTCTGTCTCTCTCTCACTCTGTGTCTGTTGTAACAGCAGATCTCATGTTTTAAGTTTTGAAAGACTTATCATAATGGAGTACTCAAGGATTTAAGTACCTCTTCAAATGTAGGCCAAGCTTAACTCTGAGTGTGAGTCAAATTTCAGTTTAAAGCTGGACCTTGTGTTTAGAGAAGGAACTATGGGAAACGACATGTGCTATTAGAAATAACTGATTCAATTATACTTAGTACATGTGCAGCATACACACCTCTGGGTCATAGTTTTGTACTATCTCAAACATTTTACCATTTAGAATTAAATCTTGAAGCGCTGAAGGTTTTCACCAAAGGTTCTTTGTTTTATGAAGCGATTCTTATATATATCTAGTGAAGATGCATTGGGAAATATTTATTATTTCAATTTTGAAACCGGCCAGAGTATGTGGGAACACCCATGCGATGAATTTTATAAAAATCTTCTGAAGAAGGAGAGACAAAAAAGGTCTGCAGGAGATAAATCTACCAACAAGAAGAGACCAAATGCTGCTAAAAAATCTTCAAATAAGAAAGGAACTGGAACGAAAAAAGAGCTAGGAAGTGCTAACTCCAGCCCAGCCGTGGGGAAGAGGCACATTAGCAGAGACCTTTCTGGGAAGCCAGTGAGTAAAATGTTGGCAGACATTCTTCATGTTTGACAGCTTCATTTTTAGTGTGTGCAGCTTTCATGTTGTTATGAGTTTTTCATGCTAATAATTAATCTGTTCAGTAGTGCATGTTATGTGTGGTCATTGAAAACCAATCTGAATTGTTGAAATACAGTGTCTCGGAAAATTAATGGAGTGCACATTCCAGTAACGCTTGTGGAATCTTTTTTTTTTTTTCTTTCTTTTTTTTCTTTTTTTTGTGGGGGGGGGGGGGGGCTTTTTTTTTTTTTTTTTTGCATTGCATTGTATTTGCATTAACTGTTCTCTCTCTATCTCAACTGTAGCCTCCTCTGGGTACACTTGCTCCACTTTCTTCTCTAGGAGGTCATCTAGGAGGTCATGGTTCTCTCACAGGAATGGGGAATTTGCCTAAACTAAAGAAAGTTCCACAGTCTCTGGCTCCACTGCAGATGTCAGGGAAGGTAAGGTTATGTTGGGAAACTAATATAAGATGAAGTGTGTGTTCTTGTTTGCTATTGTTTTTTTTTTTTAATCTGTTGTTATTATTTTCCTTTGTTTTAAACTGTTAATTTTTTTAAAATCTAGTCTGGTTCCAGTGCAATAGATGATCCTTTCAGGAAACCTTTTGGTCAAAGTGGGTTTAAGCCAGGACCTGGTCTAACACCTCTCACTTCTGGCAAAGGAAGTTTGGGAAGTCTGGGCCAAGTGGATCTTGGAGCTCTCAATATTTCCAACCAATATGAAGAAGAGGAAGACTCCAACTCTGAGGATAAATCAGGCGAGGTAGGACTTTTAATACAGTATGTTTGTCCATTATCTTCTTTTTTATCACAAGAATTTTGATGGAAAGCTGCAGAGCATGTTTGGAGTCAATTTACTTGATTCTAAAGACTTTAGCTTGAAGGTAAGTATTGCATATGTGCATGCAGAATGTGTAGCTTGTTGACTTTGAGCTATTTATTTTCTCCAACCCTGAATCTGAGCTGTCAATGAAGAGAACTGGAATCTATATTTATAGCACTGGATTGAAAGTTTCATCAATCATGTACATATTATTAATATTAATATTATATTAATTTAGGAGTGCTCGATGGGGGGTGGAGAAGTTCAATGTAGCTTTAAAGGTTGATTAAATTTATGCACTTGACTGATCAAGTTAAAAATAAATTCTACAAGATTGTGCCTTATGTGGATCACATCTATTTCACTAAAGGCAGGCTGGCTTCAAATATGTAACATATATGTTCACAATTATCCCAAAATTAAAATGAACCTTTCCCAATCAAAGGGGTCTAAGGAAAAGCAAAGGCAAAATGTGAAAAGCAGTTGTCACCGGGGAATCGAACCCAGGACCTCTGACTTTAGCCACCAGTGCTCTAGCCACTGAGCTGCTACGACGACCCACGACTTCCAAGACAACTGAAGTTTTTTTCACATTTTTATCTTTGTTTTTCCTTAGACCCCTTTGATTAAGAAGGGTTCATTTTAGCTTTTATGAAGGGTCAGAACTTGATAATTATCACAAAATCATACAAATACAGGATTCTGATGGTGAGGATGTCAGCAAGGAGTTGCGGAAGATAATGAATGAAAGTGGTACTTCCAACACCAGTGAGGAACTAGAGGCTTTTCACAGGCCACGTGGTCCAATAATGGGAGTAGATTCAATTCATCCTGCTCAGAATGGGTTGCACAGCTTGAATAAACCCTCAGTTACTGAAGTCAGCCGAGTTACTGACAAACTCAGGCCTGTAACTCGTGGACAGAAGAGAGAAGTTTCTGAAGGTGCAATGAATCCCAATGTTCTTCAACAGAACAGACCACCTGCAACAAATAAGTTGCTTCCCTTGTCAAGTGGAAATATGGAATCTTCTTTGCAACCTTTGTGAGTGTCAGTAGTCATACGATAGATGGTTTTTATTTCTTGCATGTTATCATTACGCCAGTTCTCAATATTCTATGCTGCCCATTACTCATGAAATCAAAATATGTTTACTCTTTTTTTTTTTCTGCACTGGCTTTCATCCTCCTATTGCTAAATGGATAGACTACTGAATATCAGCATTTTAAAAACTAAGAATAAAACTAGAAAATGGTTCCCAATAAGTCAGCAAAGTATTCGAAAGGGCTAGCTTAAAAGAAAAGCTATAGCTATTGAATATTTTAAGTAAATTAATGTAGTTTTGATATAAATACTACTACATATCTATTCTCTACAGTAGCAGCTTTTTTTTTTTAGCTACACTGTTCTTTATATTATATATATACATATATTTTTTGTCTCTTCACCAGTTTTTCTTCTGCTGTTTTGGAAGCTCTTTGAGCTCATTTTCCTGCATGTCTGACTTCCTTAGCTCTTTCTTTTCTGCTGACCATTTTTATTGCGTTCAACAAATATCTCACAATAAAACATTGCTGAAGATTGCCTCTGAACTACTTCATAGCATGTGCAGGTGCATTAGTTGAAAGGAGTACACATATGGCTACACTTTCACCTACACAAATTTAATTGAGGACATATATTATATATATAGTGCAAAGTCATTCGTGAGTCAGCTTCGCTCACTTCTGAACACCTGTCAAAGGAACTAAGACAAAAATCTGAATAAAGTGCTGTGGTTGGCCAACACTCACATCATTTTTTTAACTTAGACATATCGGCTGTCATACTAGTCTTGTGGCATTGTAACCATGCAATTTAGTAAGCTATTTGGAGAATTGCATAGCATACAAATTTTGTAAGCTATTTGGAGAATTGCATAGCATACAAATTGAGACTGTCGCCAAATTGATTTTCCCCTCATCCACACTACTCATTTAGAAATTGTTAGCCATACTATGCAGGACAAATCATAGAAAAGAATTTATTGCGTAAGTTTATATCACAATTATACCAACTGTCGTAAACACGTTTGTGGTAATCTTTTTGTCATCTACAGGTCTCATAACTATTAATTGAAAACTTAATGAGCCGCTTGCATATAGCTGAGACGCAAAGGCTACTCATACGATTGATGAGTTGTTTGCCTCATTATTTGAATTCTGATTTTCATGTATGGATTAAATTCATATTAATTACAAATTATCACAATTTTTTGGAATGCATCTTTGGTAATATGTAAGTGTGTGCTGGTGTTTTTGACTTATCTTTTTGTCACACTGCAATTTTTAAAAAGTTTTTTTGCTAGTTTTTGTGGATTCGCACCTTGTTTAGTCATGTTTGCATCTAATTTGTGCAAAATAAGGCAGATGGTGACTGCTCAAAAAACAACATATTAATAATAAAATAAGTGCACACATGTTTGATTACGTACTATCTGGGCACTCTATCCTCCGTAATCCCTTACGGTAACATGCATTTTTTTAAGCGGGGAATGCTATTCATCAGTAGTCTATGGTCTTATACTTCATGTGTGTGTATAGTAAGGAAACTATAGCCAAGAGGCCCAGTAATGCTCTAGCTTCAATGGAGGCTATGCACCAAGCTGATTTAGCAGAGATGGAGTCTGCACATAAGAAAAGAAAAGATGATTTAAGACTAGAGATGGAGAAGGAGGTGGTAGCTCTTGAAAATAAATTGATGCAGGAGAAGGAGGTGAAAATGACTGAAATAAGGAGGAAGGTTGCCTCAGAGCAGATTACTGAGGAGAAAGAACTTAAGGAAAAGAAGGAAGCATATCTATGTAAAATTCAGGCTCAGCTTGAGGAGGAGCAAGAGGATGAAGAAGCCAGACTCATGGAGGAAAAACAGGACAATGTCAGGAAGTTAAAGACTAAGGTAATCATTCATAACTTGAATTTGTGAGGTTGGGACACACACACATCACACACACACACACACACACATAAATTCTCTTTGCTTTCATTAGAGGTCATATGCACCTGGCAGAGCCAGGATGCCTGTGCACTAAACAGGCACTATGAGCTGTGTAATTAAAGCTCCTGGAGCCAGGCTAGGAACTCACAGGAGAACAGGTTTTTCCTCACAGCAAATGGTGTGGGCACCCGAAGTCCCACCTGGACCATTGCTGCTTCATGAGAAAAGGTCTTGAATTTGCACCCCAGCAAAAGCCGGGTACCTAGTCACAGCTGGGTAGACTGGTGGGGCTGGTGGGAGGCGATGGAAAAACCAGGAGGAAAAGTTGCCTGAGTTGGGCTTGAACTCAGGACCTCAGGCCCTGAGCCAAGAACACAACCACTACACCACACAGCCACATACACACACACACACACACACACACACACACACACACACACCATTATTATACACACCATGCACACTTACATGCACATAATACACACACAGAATCCAAAGCGATTTTTTTTTTGGTGTCTTGAGGTTTTAAAACCCTTTACCTAATTAGATATGAAATTCCATAAAAAATGTAATATTTTTAGTTCAAAACGTGTAAATAAACCACTAACAATGCAAACTCACCGTGTGGTTTACCACAGGAACATTTTAAGACAAAAATCGCTATTTAGATAATTTAAAAGGATGTAGCTATGTGACCCATACATATTTTTTTGCATGCCTTTATAATCTAATTATTATTTACCCAGACTATCACAAGTGACTATTTGCCTAAATGGTCTTGAAAAGTCATGTTCCAATTAAATCAGGGACTTAATTAGGGCACAAGGTTAATTGTTTTGAGGTGGGATCAAATATATGCAGTGGACCAATTATAATATGTAGTATTAATTTGCACATGATATCTGCAGACGTTGCTCATTGGTGCATAATTATTGCCACCATAAGGTTTCAATTATCTCCCATTAACAAAAAAAAATTGTCGTTAATTATGGTGCATTTTCAGCCAAATTATCATTCTTCAATCCAAAAGGCTGTGTCGTACACCCAACATCCCATGAGCTTACCTGGATATCACAGGCAGTCTGTGCCTATGTAATTCAACATTGTTATTTGAATGCAGATTTCTGCTGAGTTTGAGAAAGAGAAGAAAGAGATTGAGACTTCAAGTCAGGAAGATCACAGGAAGCGCCTTCAGGAACAGCTGAAGGATGAGGAAGAGAAATGTCAGTTCTCAGTAGAAGAAGAGCTGAAGCAACTCAAAGAAAGATTGGATCAGGAAAAAGAAAAGGAAATGAAGTCTTTGGAGTTGGCTCACACGGAAGAATTGGAATTACTGAAGAAGAAGATGACTGAGGAACATGTCAGAATGAAGAAAGAATTGCAAGCCAAATGCCATGAGGAAATTGAATATATTAAGGCCAAGGCTGAAGAAGAACAGAAGATAGTATGTTACTTAATATTTGACTTTATTTGAGCATACCATGTTTATTGAATAGTTTCAGCCTGCTGCATATTCAGCTTTGGTTGGAAAAATACATAAATTGTTATAATAATAATGGCAAAAACAAACAAACAATTGTATTGCAATCAAAGTAGATCATATTTTAATCTCTTTTTTTTTTTTTATCCAGAAAATTGAGGAAGTCCAGAATGAGCTGAAAAAAACATTTGACATTGAAGAGACTAAGACAAAGATGCTGCAGTCGTTTAAAGGAGAAGAAACAGAACTCAAAGAGGAGGTAGGTGACTCACATCAAGACAGAGACCAAGTGGCTCAGTTTTGTTCACTCTATTGAGCTCTCTCAAGCCTATTGTCATGTTTTTTTTATTGTTTTTTTTTATAGTTTACTGTGAAATTAGAGCGTGAAAGGTCAGAGCTGAGCATCCAGCATGAAGCTGAAATGGTAAGTATGTATTGAGGTCTTGAGTTGCTTGAGTGACTGTGTAGGTTGCATGTTTACAATCTTCATCTGGAGCAGGTTGGTTCAGAAAAAAGAATTACACAAATATTTTAGTACCTTTAGTGATGCTTTGTTTGGTATTTCAAATTGATTATATGATTGGAAATTTATTACCACACTTACAACCTCTACCCATCCATACTTGGAATTTGGCCAACAGCCATGCTATTACATAAATATTAAAGCGAACCATCATAACAAGGGGTTTGTCATATTATTTTTTATCAGGGACCATATGGGAGACTAAATACATGTGCTTGAAAATCACTTGTGGCTTTAGATTAAAATTTAAGAGAGCAGCTATGAAATTCATCCAATCTGTTGGTCAAGTGTCAAACTTTTATGCATTGATGTATAGCTCTGTATTATTTATTGCCTAGGAAACGTTAAGATTGGACCTAAAACAACAATTGATATCTATCAATGAAGAAGCTGAACTAGAGGTATGCAGATACTAGATACACATTTGCAACACTGAGAGATGGTGGGGGAGTGTGTGTATGTGTGTGCGCGCGCATGAGTGGGGAGTAGCAGACATGACATAATGAAATATATTAGGAGGGAAGGGCATGTAGGAGTTTATGACTTTTGGCTCCCACCAGCAAACTTTGTAAGGGTTTCCTGCTCAGCCTCCACTTTAAATGGCAATGATGTAGACTTTGTTTTTCTAAATTTGGCTCGGGGAATCCTTTGTATCATAAACTAGGCAAGGTTTATTTTTTTTAGACTTAGACTTTTTTTTTTGATGAGAGCATTAAAGCTTTACTTATTCAGCTGCTTGAATATCTGTGTACTGGGAAAATACAAGCTGCACTTAAAAATACTTGAGGTAACTTTTATCTTGGGCTTGTCAAAATAGCTACTATGTGCATTAAGGACAAACGCATATCTATCCTTAAAGATATCTAACAAAACCTTAAAATTGAGTTGTTGCTGTCCACCCCCCTCCCTCCCTGCCGGTAACCTGCAGTAGAGACATTGCTACCAGAAACAAGCAGAAACAAAACTCACTCTCATGAAATTGTGTTGCATTTTTGGTGGAATTTTAAGTTTTGTGAGAAAGGAAGCTCAACAGTGTCACAAACTTGGCTAATGAATGGACCACAGCTTCAACAGAATCCTTTCTAATTAAATGAAGGATTAGGAAAACTTGTATAGAGTTGTTTTGTCCTCATTAGTATAGGAGTTCAGGTTGAATGACAGTCATTGAACTGAATCCAGTTGAACTATGAACTCATTTGGGAGGAACCCCATTCCCACAGAAGGAGTGTCAGCAATTAGTGGCTATGAATATGGGTTGGTTTGAAGGTAGAGGCTCATTACTACGTTATCTGATAATAATAATTTTTTTTTTTGACAATGTTTGAGCTGTTGTTTAATGTAGTAGTAACTGTAGATTATTCAGTACAGAACAGGATGTTTCAGACAGAGGTTCATCATCCTACCTGACACAGCTGATGATGGACCTCTGTCTGAAACATCCTGTTCTGTACTAAATTATCAACAGTTAATACTACGTTAAACACTACTTTACCTGACCTGCTGCAACTGTATTTCTCTGACAGTAACATTGAATTTCTAGCACCTGGTATGTACTTCTAAAAAGGGGATCGCTTATAGTTACTTGTGTACTTTTTAAGTTAAAAATATCAATGTTCTAATAGTGAGGTGTAAACGACCATGGTGGCAAAATGAAGTGTCAAGAGGGTGTCCCACTAATTGAATCTTGATGTAACAGGATATCTGGTGCAAACTAACTTAGTCTGTGGTATTATAGATGAAGGCCAGTAAGGAGACATTGGAGAAGGAGTTGAATGACACCAAGAAAGCCTTGGAGGAGGTATGCAGATCAGACATCAATGGCGGGGCTTACTTCATTCCTGGAATGGAGTTACTCATGTATTCTTTGTCTGGTTACAGCCTGCTAGCTGGTTTCATTCTGCAGTAATAACGTGTACTATTTGAATAGTTTTAGCATGCTTTATAATTTCTTGTGAAATTGGCTAAAGTATTAGTTTTATAGCCCATACACTGCAATGGCAAAAATTCAATTCTTGAATTGTACACACTTGTTATTTAATTGTAGGAGCACAAAACCAAACTTCTTGAACTCAAAGAGCAGTACAAGAGAGCAGAGGTTCAGCTGGAAAAAGAGAAACTTGACCAGGTTAGTATACCATTGGCTGTATGATATTCTGCTGTGGAGACAGTCTGTCTGGTTTCATTTCACTCAAGGTTCTAGTTGCCCTCCAGGGGTCAGCTCTGGTTTGCCATTATCACAGCTTCTGTAACCTAATACTCTCCGACATCACTCCATTTGCTCGAATCATAGCACTCTCACGGTATGGCACATATGTTGGCAGTCTGGGCTACCTGTCACCAGGCATACTAGGAACTCTTTCATCCCTAATGAATGTGTGTGTGTGTGTGTGTGTGTTTACATGCTGTATGTGTGTGTGCCAGCTGTGACCTAGTCTCTCTGTCTCATGGTAACCTGTCTCCATGCATACAAATCACTAGGAAGAGCTTTGCATTCCGGTATGCAACAATTGCACAGGGCTGAATATTTATGGGAGCATTAGTGAAGCTGTTTCCTTGGGAGTAAACTGGATTAACATTCATCAAGCGGCTGGACCAATTAGGTTGTCATGACCTAGCCTTTAGTTTGGCTCTGTGGAAATTAATCGAAAGACATTACTCATAAAAGTTTTCGACAACACGCTGCTGCAAAACAAGTGTACAATGCTAGCTAATGCATAATCACTGGTAATGCTGTCACAGAAAGGAAGCTATTGGACTGATTTTGTCTTCCACCCTGTCAATTACCCTTTGATATTGTTAACCTTTTAACAACAAGGTTGGAAATTGTGGAGCTTCATTAATTAATCAGTAAACAAATTTTGATTCCTTTTCAATTTTAACTAAGCAATAGACAATTAGAGTTTATTTACAATATGCAGTTATTTGAGGTTTTTTTTTTTTAATTTCCATGTTTCAAGTCATTATAATTCAACCATGTGTAGGTCAATACCTTGGAGGCTATACAGTCCGAGTATGATGTCAAAAAAGCTGAAATTGTCCAAAAACTTGCAGAACTCGCACAGCAAGCTGAAGGAATTGAGGAGAAAAAGAAGAGACTGCAAGCAGAAGAAAAGGAAGCTGGACTGGAAGAGGCACGATTGGTTCATCTCCGATCTGCCAATGCCATGGAAACTGAAGCATTGCTACAAAAACAAGATTCAGAATTAAAAATATATATAGAAAAAGAAGAAAAGCATCTAAACAAATTGAAGAAGTAAGGAATCTGTGAAGTTATTTTCAGTTACTCTTCCAATTTATAATTTTGTGCAGGGCAAGGAGTGAATTAGAATCTGAGATATTAAAGCTGAATGATAAAAAATCAGCTGCAGAAAAAAGAGTGATAGAGCTTGAACAAGAAGAGTTAGCATACATAAAGAAATTGGAAAAACTTCAGGAAGATTTTTTGAAGTAAGTATAATAGCTGGCAATATATGGTTAGCTTGCCATGGAATCAATCCAGTGTCGTATAATTATTGTTTATAATTGAATTTTATTTTCATGGCAGGTTTAGGGAATCCAAACTGGTCACGCCTCTAGTGCCTGGATCAAGTGATAATGAAAGTCAACCTGCTAGCGTACAAGAGGTCAAAGGAGTTAAGCCATTTGGTAGTAATGAACAAAAACCCAGTGAACAGGCTGCAGCACTACAGGAAAGTTGGATGGTGGCAGACGATGACTTGGATTCTGTTACTATGAGCTTACAGGAACTTGAGCCACCAGTGAGTCAGTTTCTGTTGTGTTTAGCAGAATCCTCAGCACTTCTGTTGTTGTTTTTTTTACTGAGCCCATCTGGTTCACTGGACAACTAATGCATAATATACTGCATGTTTTTGTGAGTGCACACAATGTACCTATTGGCAGTTTGTTTGTGTGTGCGTGTTATCATAATTGTATGTTTGTGTGTGCACAAATGTAGGGTGCCAATGCCCCAGTTAAGACAATGACAGGCCTGGAGGAACTGGAGCTTATGAAGATCAGGATGAAGCAATGGCACATGTATGATCCTAACTCTCTGGCTGCCTTATTGCAGCCAAGTCTTGCCAAGCCTTATCACTGTTGTATTTGTTGGCTGCAGAGGTATTAAAAAGGAACTTGAGGAGGAAAGAAAGTCCCTGAGCAAGAGGAAAGATTATTTCCAAAAGAAGGAGAGAAGCCTGAAAAAAAGACAGGCTGACTACCAGCTAGCAAGCATGGCTCAGAAGTCCCACAAACGTAAACAAGTAAGTACAGTACAAGTGGATATGGGATAAGATGAATACCCATACAAACATGTGTACATGACAATGCTTTGATCTTATGATTCAAGGCCTTGTTTTCCCCTTACATTGTACAGAAGCAGCTCTGCAACGAGGACAATGTAGCGCTAATGGCAGAGATACAGTCGAAGTTGGACCAGGTGCGTAGACAAGATGTTATTGAGTGTGTTTGTACGCATGTAGCTATGCACCACATAGTTGGGTGCATTTCATTTTATTGGTCTGCAGCATTGGCAGACAGATTGGAGCTCACTCACCCGTAGGCAGGCACTTATAAGGAAAAATTGAATTTTGGTATGGGCTACTTTTACACTCCTTTAAAACCACAAGATTCCAGGGACATCAATCAATGTTACCGGCAAAATTCGCTATTGTCAGAGTCCTTGTAGTGCATTGAACCATCCTATGACCTCTTGCCACACACACATACACACACACACACACGCACGCACACACACGTGACTGTGTAGGAAGCGGCTGCACTAGCAGTGCTAGAGAAAAAGGTGAAAGCATCGAGCAGGTTGTTGGACAGCAAAGAAGAAGGGGTCAATAAGTTGGAGGCATGTGCCGGAAGACAGGTGAGCATTCATAAAAAAAAAATTAAACAAGTGTCATCCTATTCCTAGAATTAACTATATTGCACCGACAATTTAATTATAGCTAATTCAATCTGATATATCTTATTTGTACCCTTTTCATAGCACGGCTCTCATCAATGCCATGACAATGCAGACCTCCCTGTACAGCTATCCACAGACATGGAGGAGAAACTGCACAGACTCCACTCTGTTCTGTCTTCTACAAAGAACAGCAGGCGAGCTTCAAACTTCTCTACATATCCTCAAACATACCAAGCCAGTACCCACAGCGGAATTGACTCGTCCTCTAAAAGCTCTTCTGATGAGAGTGATATTGTGAAGGAGCTTCAACGTAGCAAACACCATCATCATAACCACCGCTCGTCTGTCTCTCCAGTTCGATCAACACCGTCTCCTCAACAAACGCGTCCCCATTACCCCCATTCCGCTCGCTTGTCACCATTTCAATCTACAACTCCATCCAAAAAGGACCATACTTGGAACCCCCAGTTGTATTCGACACAAAGAGTAGAAAGTGAATCCCCTCCCTTGCCGACGAGTCAATACAGCCAACAGGCTTCATCAAACTCGGTCATGGAAACGCTCATGTCTATTAATTCACAAGTGGCTGAGCTCATGAGTCGGGTTGGGTCATCCTCAGATAATGGCCCCGCCCATTTGAGTAACCCTGGCAACTCCAAGCCACTCCCACAAGACCGTTACCGCTCTCCTCTGCATAAGCAGGAGTCACTAGTCTATACTCCAGCTTCCAGGTAATGTGGGAACACTTTGTGCTAGACTGCATATCCACATCATTGTTATTTGTTAACTGAGTGTGCGAGTTTCTGTTGTGGTAACAATGGGTTCGCATGCAGTTTGTGAATACAGATGGCCATTCTCTCTTTGCATAGGTGGGCTGACACAACAGCAACTTCTCAATTTCGAGACGTGAAAAGAAACGAAGACATAAAATTGCAAGGTATGATGAAGCAGCACGCAAAGAACTGTTTGTCTTGAAGAAAAGAGTGTTCTATTTTTGTACAATGAGTGTGGGGGAGTTGTTTTAGTTTTGATTGGAGGAGGTCACCAGAAATGTTAAACAATGCCCTAATGAAGTACTTGACAACTTTCTCAGTTGCTATAGAAGTGTTTCGGTTCTTGGCATAATTGGATTTACTTGTGTAGCACTTGTTGTGCTAAGCCTAGATTCTTTACTTTTTTATGGGTCTACCGGTGAAACCATAACCCAATGTAATTAGACCACTTAACTACACATATGCCAAGTACCTCCTCTTTGTAGCTAGTAGCACCTGTTTACACTAGTCTCGTGTAAGCGTGTACTCTGGCACATGGTGGACATGCTCTCTTGGCAAACCCTCCTTATTTGTTGAAACTTGTATAATGTTTCTTGTTGAGGGAATCCCATTCTTTTCATCTGCTCTGTTGTAGCTGCCAAAAGTGCTCAGTGAATGGGATTGTCAGCTCTCAATGCAAATTGGCACGGAACTTTCTCTAGTAAAACATTTTGGCCAAACATTTCCGCTGTATGGCTTCCATATTTGCCTGCAGCGTCTTTTGCTATCAGCTGGCTGATAACATCTCTCAAAGCTGATCGTGTGACCATTTTTACAAAAATCCGGCCTCTCTAAATATACCCCTAGTGAAATCTTATATCTTGTCACAGGTCATAATATTTGTACTGCTGTAATGCACTTATGATATCGGAGTAAGCATGTAGGAGCAGCTAGGAGGAGGGTGTCTTGTTACGTTTTCATATCCTCCCCTCATATTCAGATCATGCCAGGTTTATGGTTGCCATATGCTTGGGAACTATAGGCCACAAGCTTGCAGACATTTGGACAATAATGATGCTGTACATTAGAAAAAGATTAAAAATAAATAAACCTGGGAATTCATTGTACTGAGTTTGTGCATCGTTGTTTGAAAGGGTTGGCTCATTTTCCGGTATGACCAAGCATAGTGCAGTGATCAAATTACAAAGTTCCTGGTAGATCTGCTCATGTGTTGGGAATTCGCTAATTCCTTACTGAACAAGAGAACCAGACCTACTGTGTAATGCTTCAATAAGGTGCTTAGACATGGTTTATTTATTTCTCCCATTGAGTTGTGTCCGGTTGCTGCTCCTTTGTGCTCACACCGGTCATAGTCACTTATGCTTGCCCACCCACACCCTAAAGTTACACTCCCACTTCACACCTGACCATCAACACGTACCTGCCCCCAGTTTGTTATAGCATTATAGTCACCAAGTCTCGCAGCTATGACCACATGTTGTTGCTTTGATTCCAGTTAGCTCAACGATAGTCACGGTCAGGGTTGAGTCGTGAATCTAGTTGCAGTGGTGGGGGTGACCTCATGCAACGATGCGATGACCCACCTGATAATACTAATTTTGCTCCCTGAGCCTTTAAAGTGTAGCTCACTATCTGTTTGGGTGATTGCTCACAGTTCTGCTTCATTTCATTTTCTATAGACTCGGAATCTGTTTTGGAATCGCCAGCCATATTTCCAACTTCTACAACCAGGTATGCTCCAATCTATTTTTAACATGTCCAATAATTTATTATTTATTTTTTTAGCTCCAGAGTATCTACAGAGGCTCTTCTTAAGAAACAAACGGATTGGCTAAAAGAATTCACACAGCATACCTCTCAACTGAAACCTAGGGCATCTTCCAGTTTAAAAACGTCCTCGACATCTCTACCGAACACTGCAGAAGGAAGTGCTGCACCTAGTGCTGAAACAACTACACTGGATCACCTCAAGTTTGCTGGAAGACCCAAGCTCATACTAGATAGCAGGGACAAGATACAGCTCATACATGTCTGACAGCTCATTTTTATCGCGAAACATAATTTTTATGCGTTTAATTCACTTCACACATCCCAATTCCACATAGGTAGCATTTTTTAATCCCACAATATTTTTATGCGTATAATATTTTTTAAAGTTGCGAAATGTTGTTTTAGAATCGCGTTTATAGCTGCGGGATAGTTTCTTTACGGCCAGACACCAGTCGTTTATCTTTAACAAAAAAATTAAGTTTACTAAGTAGTTGTTGTAGTACTTTACTATGATCCAGTTGTAATAGCGATTGTAGAAAAGAACAGAAGGGACATCAAAATCATTGGGATCGCTCATCATTCCAGGTAAGTCTGTTGCTAAAATTTATTATGACTAGCTTGACATTTGCACAAACTTTGACTGTTGCGAATTAGCTATCGACTGTCACAAGTCGTATGTATAGCTCTTGTCGCTAGCTAAAATTCTGACCACCTTCAGCTGTAAGTTCTACCCGTAGAGTGGGTGTATCTGGATATCTCCAAATCTTGTGGTAGTATCATCTCAACCAAAGCTGTTGTGTATGGTGCAGTAGTGTATGGTGCAGTAGTGTATGGCGCAGTAGTGTAATAGTCCCGAGTTTGCAAAATCGACGAGGAGTTTATTCATAATTTTGTAAAGGCCAACCATTTACCCATATTGACTGTAAAAAGTTTGAAGTTTTTTTTCTCTCCCATTGAAATGACTCATCATTCTTCTATGCCCCCAGAGCCTCCAATTTTGTAGTCTCACAATTCATAGATCTATCATAATACAGAGTGCTGTATTATTATTTTTTTTGTCATTACTGTTTTACATGGTATACACCAGTTCAAATTGCAGCTATAGATAAAATACAGATAGCCCGTCATTAGTTCAAAATTGAAATATCAAGTAATTTTAGTGTAATAGACTAAATTACTTCATTTCCTGTAGGCTGTTGTTCAAATGTACGAAATATCTCTGACGTGATAGTACTAATGAGGGGCCGCGCATGTGTACCCCCAAGAGTTTGCTTTTATCATATTTCTCTTCTGTACTATCTTTCAGTTGCTATTATTATGTAGACGTTCTGTCATAGTTGCTATTCCCAGACATAATCTTTGAGCTGCGTCATAGTGAAGGTGTACTACAAGCTTCAGCCATTCCTCATTATGTAATCACATGTATTGAAACCCAATATAATATCAGTGTGGGGTGGAACAAGGGACCAGTCTTTGTGCAATACGGTAGACTGCCGCCATAAAACCTCGTGTCACACTCTGTGTTCGATCATTAAACCCATAGCCAGGTATATACAAGCTTCGTTTTAACAGCTCTGGGAATGTTAGAATTTATACCCATTTGCTCCTAGTTGAACCTCGTTATCAAAATACCAGTCTGCTAGGTCTTCTTTTGAACACAGCATCTTGGAATTCAATAAATCTCGTTAGTTACCGACTGAAAACTATACACTTAGAAGTTTTGTGTTGTAGTGTCTCTTGTCATGTAATAATTACTAATACTATTTTTTCCCCTCCAGGAATACCTGTTTGATGGCACAGAAAGTGAATTATTTTGAGACAGCACTTATTGTCTGTGCTCTTCTACTGACAGTGGTAAAAGCTACCCGCAATGTCAGCGTGGTGGAGGGTCTTGATGGCAACGGACAGTTGGTATACAACATCACTGAATGTTCGCAACATAGACAAGAGAACAGCCAACTCTACTTTAGATTAGAAGTGTTTAACGGGAGGAGTTCGATGTTCTATGATTATTTCACATGGGATGATGGCGTCATCACAACCAGAAGAAATCTCAGCAGAGATGAGATGGCAAGTATGCTCAGCAATCCTCACTTGCCGGTCAGTTTCCACATCCGTTGCTCCGTATACAATCCACCAACAATAATTGAAGAACAAGATATACACTTGATGATCTTGGACTTGAACAACAATGCACCAAGCTTCAATGTTGAAAACGGTGTTGAGTCCATTGAGATTCGCGAAACAAGTGAAACGCAATACGTACTTGAACTAGCAAATGACAGTGACCAAGGAGAAAACAGTACCCAGACTTACTACTTAATGCCACCTCCTTCAGAGAACAATCCTTTCTCACTCATTGTGCGGCGAAATGAAGACAACTTTGTGACCAGCCTTCGTTTGAACATTAGCTTACTGGACCGCGAGACACAGTCAAACTACATTCTCTATCTCACCGCACAGGAAAATACCACAACTAATCCACACCCACCAGCCCATCTCACAATCAACGTCACAGTTTTGGATGTTTGCGACGAGAACCCTATGTTTGAATCCTCCAGATTTCAAACTTCAATTGTAGAGAATAGCCCGAGGGGATCTACAGTCATCACCAACATCACAGCCACAGACAGTGACCTGCTGGATCAAGGGCAGCTCCGCTACAGTATTGAGAGAGTGTGCTTTGTCGATTTTGTTGGAGACACTTGCGAAGGGAAACAACGTCCATCTCCTTTTAGACTGGACCACGAAAGGGGGGACTTGACTATAGTGCTGGAGGCAGACATGCTTGACAGGGAGCAGTTTGTTGGATACGAGGTCAGGATTCTTGTTGAAGACACGTGTGGCGGAAGTGCTACAGCAATTGTGGAAGTAACAGTAGAAGATGTCAATGACAATCCCCCGCAGCCTCAGATCTATGGCTCAGAGATTATATTAGAGACTGATGGGGTTGATTCAGTTGACCTGTTTTCCATAGATGTAGTGGATCCAGATTTTGGCATAAATTCTCAATTTTCAATCAGCTTGCAAGATAACTTGACAGGAGTTTTGATGGATAGCGAGGTATTTTATCTGACCTTTAGCAACAACAGGTGGGTGATAAGAAATCGCCTACCTCTGGATAGGGAAGAAAGAAGTTCCTACTCACTGGTCCTGAACACTACAGACATGGGGACCCCCACCATGTCCACCATCACACCTCTGCCCATAACGATCGGAGACAGTAATGACAACTCTCCGATATTTAACGCCATTGACCCAGTTTACTTTATCCAAGAAGAACCAGTTGTGGGCATATCTTCCATCACTACTGTTACAGCCACAGATGCCGATTCCGTTGAATCGGGCAACGGGCAAGTCATTTACACTATTCCCCCATCTAACACTTCCTATCCTTTCCAAGACTACTTCAGAGTAATGTATGATGGAGATGTGGTAGTTGCTAGAAGACTTGATCGGGAACAACAGGACCACTTCTTTGTTTTGGTCGAGGCGCGAGATAACGCCACTAGTGAAGAGCCTCGCACAGATTACGTGGTAATAAATGTCACACTTGAGGATATTAATGATGTAACACCTGTTATCGTGTCTCCGCCTTCAAATATAATCATCTCTGAAACACAACCGAATGGTTCAGTGGTGTTCACTGTGGTTGCGTATGACAACGACACGGAGCCCTTCTCCACACTGACTTACTCCCTGACACCTGATTCCACGCCGTTTGCAATTGATCCCACACTGGGACAAGTTACACTAGTGTTGCCGCTGGACTATGAGACAACTACCAGTTATTCCCTGAGAGTGTCAGTCACAGACGGACTGAATTCAGAACACAAAAATATTAATGTAACTGTGGAGAATGTCAACGATGAGAGATGCATCTTTGACGACACTGTCATCTACTCCACCAGTGTGAATGAAAGTGAGCCGGCCCACTACCGCGTGTTCACCATTCGTGCCAGCGACAGGGACACACCGTTTCAGCAGCTGACTTTCTCCATCATAGACGGCAACAAAAACAACAGCTTCTCCATCTCCATCTCCCACTCAAAAGCAACAATACATACCACGTATTCTCTGGACAACGAGGGGATCAGCAACTACACTTTGACCCTAGAGTGCAGCGATGGATCCATGCATCCCACCACGACTCAGCTCTTTGTCCAGGTATTGGATATCAATGACAATCTACCACGATTCGATCAGTCAGATTATTCCTTTGAGGTGAGCGAACAACTGAACTCAAACGTTATGGTTGGACAGGTACATGCCGATGATAGTGATAGCGGCTCCAATGGTGCTATTTTATACTCTCTGGCTGTGGCAGCTCCCAATGGAGCCTTAAACTGGTTCTATATAAACCAAAATGATGGCAGAATTTTTACCTCAGTGCAACTGGACAGAGAAGACCCTTTACTTGAAGGAAGACAGGGCATGGTTCGATTGAAAGTCACAGCTACCGACATGCCAAGTGGAAGGCCTTTGCAGTCTGGAGTGTATTGCTACATAACTATTGAAGATATAAATGACAACTCACCTATATTTCAAGAAAGGACCATCAATATCACAGTCCCAGAGAGCTTATCTCTAGGATCTTCTCTTAGAACAATCATGGCTACTGACAGAGACAGCCCACCATTTAATGAAATTGAATACCAAATATCTGAAAACACTGATGAAGGGGAGAGATTCGAACTGGACCAAACAACTGGTGTGTTAAAACTGCATAGGATGACATTGGACTACGAGCAGCAGCGAATCCATACCTTTGAAGTTCAGGCAATTGACGTTGATTCACCGGAAAGAAGAGACTACCAGACCATTAATGTGAATGTAACAAATGATGAGGAGATAGACATTCAATTTGAAGGCTTTAACACTAACGTGGCTGTTAGAGAGAATGCTCCCATCAACCACACTGTGACACAGTTCCAGGTGACAGACAAGGAAGGGCGCATTCCTATATTGAGGAGCTTTGACGTGTCGTTCACCATCATTGACAGGATCACAGGTGCAGAATCTCAAAACTTTGGGCTGACCAATAATTCATACAACAGCACACTCATTGTTTACGTAAGGCGTAATATTGACAGGGAGACATTCAATCCTGAAAATGATGGCACAGTTTTTAAAGAGTTCAACATCACTGCTTCCTCTGCTGTCCATGGATCAGTGTCTGCTATCATGACCATCACCATTCTAGATGACAATGACAACTATCCTAAATTCTCAGGAACACCGTATTCTTTCACTGTACACGAGAACAATGACATAGCCGTCTCCATTGGAACCGTCTCTGCCACAGATATAGACTTTGGCTCCAACGGATCTCCAGGCATCACATATTCTGTTAACCACCCGTTATTCAGAATAGCTCAAGATGGGGAATTGACGTCTACTGAAAGTTTGGACTATGAAAAAGGCCAGCACTCATTTAATTTTATACTTACAGCTTCTGACGGAGGTTCACCCCCAAAGACCAACAGCACTCCTGTCAGTGTTCATGTTATCGATGTAAATGACAACTCCCCACAGTTTAATCCTACCAACAACAGGACATTCTACTTCAGTGAAAACATTCCTGTCAACAGCGTCGTGGAACGGCTCGATGTTTCAGACCTGGATTCAGGAATATTTGGGGAGGTGAATGTGTCTATGGGGAACATTCCTAGCCAGCACTTTGAAGTATTTCCAAATGGTGACATTAACGTCGCTCTCGAACTTGATCGGGAAAGGGTCCCCTCATACTTCTTTACAGTTGTGGCCACTGACGGCGGAGGTCGGAAAACAACGGCAGAAATAACCGTCGTGGTTGAAGATTACAATGACAACAAGCCCGTCTTCAACCCCATTCCAACCATCATCCTGAATGAAACACAGCCGTCTGATCAAGTCTTTTACACAGTTACTGCTACCGATATCGATGTTGGAAACAATGCAACAGTAGAATATGCCATCGGAGATCGTTCCCTCAGCGAAACCTTCTGCATCAACTCAATAACTGGCGGCCTTAGCTTGTGTTCACAGCACTGGTCGTGTGGCGGTATGGAGATTCTGAACTATGAGCACAGAATGAGGTACAATCTTAACGTGGTAGCATACGACCTCGGCATTCCGAGAAACATCGTTAGCCAGAACATCACTATTATCATCAGACCGGTGAACGAGCATGCTCCCCAGTTTGACAGGTCCGCACTCTTCGTGTACGTCAATGAGACCCGCACGAGAGATGTTGCAGTAGCCACCATACAAGCCATCGACCTGGACATTCCAGACCAAATCTCGTACCAAGTCACTGGCATAGACAGAGGTGCGTTTCGCTACGATGCGACCAGAAATGCTCTGATAAGCAACATTGTTTTGAATTACAATGAGAAATCCTACTATGAAATCACTCTGGTGGCTACTGACAGTGGTGGGAGGTCAAACTCTATGAGCATAATCGTAATAGTGATCAACGTAAACGACCATCCGCCAATAATTGACCAAAACTCGTTGCCTCGTGTCCTAGGATTGGACATCAGCGAAAGGACGCCAGTTTCCACAGTCGTCTGGCAAGTTCGAGCGACTGATGAAGACGATGACAACTTTGATGCCATCGAGTACCACTTGGAAAACCCACTCAACGACATGCGATTCAGGATAGACTCACTAACCGGAGAAATTCTTGTCAATAGAACACTGGATCATGAGGAGACAGACACCTATAGACTCAGTGTGTTTGCCACTGACACTGGGTCGCCTCAACACACTTCACAAAGTGTCACTATACCAATTTCAATAATAGATGAAAATGATGAGCCTGTGATGTTTAACTCTTCCAGTTATACCTTCAATGTACCAGAGCGTACACCGGTTGGAACAGCTGTGGGCCAACTGTATGCATCCGACAGAGATGGAGACGGAATCTCTTACTCCATTGTGTCAGGAATAAATGAATACTTTGACATACATACTCAAAATGGGTATATTTTTACTCTCAGAGAACTTGACAGAGAAGCACTACCTTACCTTGAGTTTTTCCTCACAGTGCATGCCACTGACAATGCTCCAGGCTCACAGGATACTGCAATTGCACGTGTACATGTCAACATCATAGACATCAATGACAATCCCCCGATACTGAGTTCAAAACAGTACCTGGTCTCTATCTCACCAGGCCAGCAAGTGAACGCCTCCATTGCCACAACCATTTCTGCAGCGGACAGTGACAGTGGAAGCTACGCCCAGTATCACTACGAAGTAGAGGGTTCACCATCCAACTTGAGGATTGCTGTTATGCCATCAGGTCAGCTGGTCCTGGAGGAACCTGTCCCTAGAAATAATTACCAGCTGAGTTATTCCTACATCCTCAGAGCTGTGGATAGCAACAATCAAAGTCTATCCAGCACTGCAAGGCTCGAGCTTCTGGTGGAGACTGCCAGTGACCACCATCCTCGGTTTCGTGATTACGAGACTATAGAGCACATTGATGAAGGCTCGCCGAATGGAACTGAAATTGTTACATTGAATTCTATCGTGAGTGACCCTGACCCAGGAGACGTGCTTTCATATGCATTTTCAGAGGATTATCCCAAGTTTAATATTGATTCAGCCAGCGGAAGAATAATTTTGAATGGGGAGCTGGATTATGAGGATGTAAGGGAGTACACTTTGACTGTACTGGCCACAGACAGCAGGCCCGGAATGCACCGCACATCAACTGGAATTGTCCAGGTTGTTGTTGACCCTGTCAATGAATATGCCCCTGATATTAGTCCACTAAAGTCCCAGTATGTGTTTTCATACATCAGTATCACCGGGATAGACTTGTTCACAGTGAGCAGCTCTGATAGAGACGAGGGAGAAGAAAATCATATTCAATACACCATCAATGACGCTTCTCTCTTGCTTACTATCGACAGGCAACAAGGTACGGTGAGAAACCGGGCAGCCTTGGAAACAGACATGGACTTTGAAGTGACAATATCAGTTTGCGACTGTGGAATCACAGCTCTAACTAGACAAGTCTCTGTCAGAATCTCTATCAGGAACCCTGGACCTAGCAAACCAGTGATAACTGGAATGAATCCGCGTACCATCACGCGAGCTGAAGACACGGAAGTGGATGATCTGCTAAACTCTCCGCTCGTTACCAATCCCAATCCAATGACTCAAACTTACCATCTGGTGAAGCAGACCTTGCTGGGGAGTGACAACCACATTAATACATTTTCCATCACTGAATCCAATGGGAGACTTGTACTAGAGCAAGCGTTGGACTATGAAGAAGCAGACATGTACAGCTTGGTAATAGAGTCCAGAGTCACCACCACCAACTCAACATCTGAAACTAGAGCATCCGATTTCCTTCAGGTCATTATAGAAGTTACCAATGTCAACGACAATTATCCAGTGTTCATACCCGTACCAAGGCAAAGCTTCTCTGAAAGCATCTCTGTTGGCTCACCACTGTTTCGAGTGGAGGCCACTGACAGAGACTTGGGCCCAGAAGGGATACTCACATACGTCTTATGCCAAGGAAGCACTGACGGAACTTTTGGCATCAACAGGACATCTGGCCAAGTGAAGCTAGAAAGAGCTTTCGACAGAGAAATTGTGAGGTATTACACCCTATGCATTCAAGCGAGCGACAAAAGCATCTCTCCCCACTCAGCACAAATCAGAGTGCACGTCGACATAACAGATGTAAACGACTATGCGACCACCTTCGGCAACAGAAACTACTCTCTGAGTGTTTATGAATTCCCTTCGACCAAACCAGGCACCAGAGTGATGAAGCTGCCGGCCATAGATCTGGACGAAGGCCAGCTGAGATATACTATGATACTGCAAGAGGTCCGCCATAATATGTCCAATCAAATTAATGACATTAATCCATACTTTGGAAATTTCAACATTGACCCATTTACTGGCAGTATCAGTGTCAGCTCAGTCTCACTAGACAGGGAAACTGCAGATGAATACCTATATCTAGTCACCGCAACAGACAATATCAACAGGGCACAAACTTACCTGACGATTCACATCCTGGATGTTGATGACCACCCGCCTCAACTCATGATGCCGAGTGCCAGAGTGAGAGAAGGCGCTCCTCCGGGAATGCTGGTGACCGATGAGATTGAGGTCACAGATAGAGACATCGGGATCAACAGTTGGGTTCTGTACTCACTCGGCCGCAATTGGCCTGGTGACTACTTCAGGATTGATCCCCTCAGTGGCGTAATCAGAGTCAACCAACAGATAGTCTACAAGAACCGCACCTTCCAAGGAGAGGTCATAGTTCAAGGGCAAGGAGCCAGCAGGTACAGGGTCACTGGGTTCGTCCCAGTGATCATAGAAGATATCAACAATCATGCTCCTATGTTTGATAGCAGCTCCATTATGTTCAAGAGAGTGGTAGGAAGCATGTCTTCCAATGAAGTTTGGACAGAACTGCATCAGTTCACAGTGGAAGATGAAGACTTTGCCCTCAATGCATTTCCAGTGGAGTTCGAAATTCCATCATACTACAATGAAGTTAGGGAAAACTTTGAGGTTCTCTTGTCCAACTCCAAAGGAGTCCTTCAAATGCGCGAGCCACAAGCCAAAATCAAGACCTATAACTTCCGAATTGATGTCTATAACAGTGCTTACACCCCAATGTGTGCACAGTATATGCAAGCATCCTCAATAAATGTCACCGTTGAAATTACACCAGTGAACAGAGGTGGACCTCAGTTCACACAAGCTCAGAACTTATTTGAAGTTACCGAAGAACTTGATGACTTCAGCCAGTCTATTGGAAGTGTAGAAGCCGTCGATGTCGATGGTGACTTGATTACATTCTCTCTTGTCAATCCATCAGCTCCATTCCGGATAGAGTCAAGTGGATATCTGTATGCTACAGGTCCCTTGGACAGAGAAGCAAATAGCTCATATGTTCTCACTGTTGCAGCTACAGATGCTGGATTCCCAAGCATAACAAACACTTCCAGGATAACTGTCATTGTTACAGATATCAACGACAACAAACCCATTTTCACTCGCAGTGTGTATAATAAATCTGTGGTGGAGAACCTGCCCATAAACACAACTGTACTCTCTGTATCAGCTGACGATGATGACTCAGACGATAATGCCAGAGTCTTCTACCAAATGAATGACAACAGAGTTCCATTCAGTATTGTACCTACTACAGGAGTCATCATGGTCTCTGGTAACATCGACTTTGAGTTCAAATCCTCATATTTGTTTAATGTCACTGCTCTAGATGGTGGTAACCCTCCACAAAGTTCATGCGCATTAGTGAGCATCTCGCTTACAGATGTCAATGAATTCCCGCCTACTTTCCCTCCTTCTCCACTGGATCCCATTCAGGTTGATATTGACACGTCTGTTGGTGATGTCGTGTATACAGTCGTAGCTACTGACCCAGACTTCAGTGAGGACCTAACGTACAGTTTTGTGAACTCTGAACCTAAGTGCTACTTCAACATTAACAGCAAAACGGGAGACATAACAGTCAAAGATTTTTCCAGCAATGACAACACATGTCCTTCTCTGGTCGAAGATCCCACTCAACCCGACTATTTCCAACTACCTGCTGTTGTCAAGGTTTCTGATGGCTTGTACGAGCAACAAACAACAATTAATTTCCGTCTCCATCGCTTATTCATCCCTGTGGTGACAGAAAAGACATCCAGCTTACCCATCGAGATTATTTCCGCAAGCATTTTGGGAGTAGTGATTGTAATCCTAATTTTCGTGGTCATCGTTATTGTCGCTTGCATCTGCCGCTGGAAGAAGAACAAGTATGTGATTGATGGTGTCAATAGGTCAGTAGAAATGAAGAGGTTTGGTAGTAACAGAAGCCACAATAGCACGGCGAATGGCGGGAGCATTTACAAACAGACCACTAGTTTGGGTCTCCCTCCAGAACACACTACAGTGTCAGTGCCCGCAGGAAGTGGTGCCAGCTCCGCCAGGCACAGCTACATTGGCAACATTGATTCGGAGGCAGGAAATGAAAGAGGAAGCTACCACTCGCCCGCCACTTTGTCAGGAAAATCTCACTTGAAATGCAGGAGTACTTCAGATCTCGGCAGCAGCACCATGAACACAGACATAATGTCAGGGAACTCTCAGGAGAATACACCTTATGACAATCCCCAGATTAAGCGCATCTATGCCAAAAATGCAGATCTGCTAGACGACCAGTCTGGCTCTAATGAGAGCATTCACATGTTTGGTTCAGAAGGAGGTGGGGAAAGTGATGGAGGAGATGATCTCTATGGTAAGTTCCATGAGTATGATGATGATGATGACTCCACGACCATGCAAGACGATGAAGAAGAAGAAGAGTTAGACAATGAAATCTCCTTCAGGAGAAGAGACTCCAGAGAGAACATGGGGTTGAACATCGACCCTGTGGAGGTCCCTTGTTACGGTCACGACAACCGCGACGAAATGTCCTGGAGTCCCCGGATTACCAACATGGCTGAGACCATCGACCAGATAGCCTACGACACCGGCCATCGACACAGCCAGCACTTTGTGATGGATGAGTACAGCAAGTCTCAGGAAGGAATGTCGGGATACGGAGCAGGAGGTACTCAGGATTCATCCCACCCACTTCTGAGGGACAACCGGAGGCTCATGCACCACCAACACCATATGGTGCAGCAGCAACCTGACTTCTACTACGACAGCAGAGGGCAAGACACCAGGCTTCACGAACATCACATGATGAGAGGACCACCGCCAAACTATTCGGCATCATCGTCTACTGGCCTCCCTACTTACTCCTCCCACGACTTGCAGCAGCACCACCCCATGAGCCGCCATTCTGCCAGCGGTGGAGGAATGGGGGTGCCCCCAGTAATGAGGGGGGCGTCGCAGGAGGTGCCTCCAATGTATGACTATCATCATGATAACTACTTCCACCACCCACTGCATCACGACATGGGAACTGCAGGGACCCACTCCCCTTCCTCCACACCAACGGAAGAGGCTTTGAACACACGCAACGAGTATGAGAGTGACATTTTGTTTTCATCAGACACGTCTTTGAACACCAACACTGAGAGTGAGCAGTTCAGGCAGCAGCAGCAGATCCACCAGCAGCAGATACACCAGCAGCAGATCCACCAGCAGCAGATACACCAGCAAATGCATGGACCACCAAGAGGCTTCAGCCAGTCTAGTCAGAGAGGATTTAGCCAATCTAGTGCCAGTCAGAGACATCCTTACCGATAACTATCCTTACCGATAACTATCCTTACAGATAACTATCATCACACACTATTGCTATCATTCCATTTTTTCATGTAATTATAATTATACTGTATGTAGAGATAATAACATTGTATTTTAAAACTTAAATTTATTAGTATATCGGGTAAAGGATTTCACAGACGAAAACTAAGTTCGTTGAATGAACTTGACCAACTTGACGAACTTTACCAACTTGAACGAACTTTACCAACTTGAACGAACTTTACCAACTTGAACGAACTTTACCAACTTGAACGAACTTTACCAACTTGAACGAACTTTACCAACTTGAACGAACTTTACCAACTTGAACGTACTTTACCAACTTGAACGTACTTTACCAACTTGAACGAAGCTACGGTACGGGGTCGTCGTTTTAGCCCTTGTAGTGTGTTTTGATACTCAAGAGGAGCGCGAGCTCAACCATGTCGTTTAACAAAGCTAGCCTGGATGGCGTTGACCTCGCTGGAAAAAGAGTATTGATGAGGTGAGTGGAGTAGCTGCAGATACAAGATGCTAATGATGAAGTGACGAACACTGTTATGGCTTGCGTTAGCTATTTTCCAGTACTATTGTCTGGTATTTTATTAAAGAGATGATACCTACCAACTATTATCAACAGACTTGAGACAGCGTGACTTCTGCTTGTGATAATACAATCCATAATCCACAATTCATGCATGCAACCATGAGAATATTGCTGGATTCCCACTAAACTGAGCAGTTGTGAGACCAGTGGGGACAACAATGGATAGACTGTGAGGAAGTACTCACACAATGCATGGAGTTAACTGGTAAACACTCAATTCATCAGGATGGCAATCTATGATGGAATGTATTTGATGCTTTCCACCTCTGTAAAATTAGCCGAGCATCCAACCCAAAATTGTAATTTTCACTGTTTTTGATGTTAGAATTAATGGGGTATAGTATTTTTCAAGTGGAGTCATTGGGCAAGCAAGTGAGTGAGTGAGGCTGAATTATGTACAGTAGCTAATACACTCCTTCCTCTTTAGTTTCCTTAACTTAACAACAACCAGCCACTCTACTTGTGGTTTATAGTGCACTCTGCCCTCAGATAGCACCTGAAGTTTAGACAAGTACAAAATAGGGAAGTGTTCCTAAGGTTCACACAAGGTTCACATAGGTATCCTCAGCAATGGTCACACAAGGTTCACATAGGCATGCTCAGCAATGGTCACACAAGGTTCACATAGGCATGCTCCGCAATGGTCACATAAGGTTCACATAGGTATGCTCAACAATGGTCACACAAGGTTCACATAGGTATCCTCAGCAATGGTCACACAAGGTTCACATAGGCATGCTCAGCAATGGTCACACAAGGTTCACATAGGTATCCTCAGCAATGGTCACACAAGGTTCACATAGGTATGCTCAGCAATGGTCACACAAGGTTCACATAGGTATCCTCAGCAATGGTCACACAAGGTTCACATAGGTATGCTCAGCAATGGTCACACAAGGTTCACATATAGGTATCCTCAGCAATGGTCACACAAGGTTCACATAGGTATGCTCAGCAATGGTCACACAAGGTTCACATAGGTATCCTCAGCAATGGTCACACAAGGTTCACATAGGCATGCTCAGCAATGGTCACACAAGGTTCACATAGGTATCCTCAGCAATGGTCACACAAGGTTCACATAGGCATGCTCAGCAATGGTCACACAAGGTTCACATAGGTATGCTCAGCAATGGTCACACAAGGTTCACATAGGTATCCTCAGCAATGGTCACACAAGGTTCACATAGGTATCCTCAGCAATGGTCACACAAGGTTCACATAGGTATGCTCCGCAATGGTCACACAAGGTTCACATAGGTATCCTCAGCAATGGTCACACAAGGTTCACATAGGTATGCTCAGCAATGGTCACACAAGGTTCACATAGGCATGCTCAGCAATGGTCACACAAGGTTCACATAGGTATGCTCAGCAATGGTCACACAAGGTTCACATAGGTATGCTCCGCAATGGTCACACAAGGTTCACATAGGCATGCTCAGCAATGGTCACACAAGGTTCACATAGGTATGCTCCGCAATGGTCACACATGAGTTCCTGTTCTTATTTGAGGCTCATATACTTTACTCCGAACTATATTTTCACGAGTGAACAAAGCTGTGAGAGGTTGTGAAAGAGTGAGGAGTGCATGTGAAGTTTAAAGTAAGCTCGAGTATTGAGTGAAATTGATGGTGTTTGAAGAAATTATTAACTAGTACTTGTCATGAAATAAGAAAATAGGTTGAATCATAAGACAGTGAGAAGGCTCTGTGTGACGTATACGCAACAATGATCTGATCATGAGCTCTCTCTCAAGTTTCTTGAATCAAGTTGTAATAGAAACTTATTTTAATTAATGACAGTCAATTTTATAGAACTGACTGGCTTGCTTGCTTTTATTAAAAGCACACTACTCATTGATATTATGTAATTTACTGTTACACACTTTCTTGGCAGAGTGGACTTCAACGTTCCATTGGATGGACTCACAATCACCAATAATTTAAGGTATACAATGTGTCCACAGTGTTTACATGTGTATATATTGAGTTGCACTGTCTTGTGTTGCTGCATGCATTGGGTGTGTGCCTGTCTGTGGCATAATAACTTGTCTTGTATGACTGGCTAGGATAGTGGCTGCAATTCCCAGCATCAAGTATGTATTGGGTAAAGGGTCCAGTGTGGTACTGATGAGTCATCTAGGAAGACCTGATGGCAGACCCAGGCCAGAGTTCTCTCTCAAACCAGTAGCAGAGGAATTGTCTAGGATACTGGGACAGTGAGTGTTATTTCAATGCATTCTTTTTATAATAGTTGACTGGTTGGAATGTGCAAGTTTAAGTTCCTCTGTGCATGTTTGTGTTTGTGCTTGTGTGTTCAGAAATGTAAATTTTCTGGCAGACTGTGTAGGACCTGACGTTGAGGCTACGTGCCAAGCTCCTCCTGCAGGTCTGTCAGTTGTCCTGGAGTTAGTCCACTGCATTAATTAGTTGTGGGTTATTTAAGGTTCAGTGATACTGCTGGAGAATCTGAGGTTCCACCCTGAGGAAGAAGGGAAGGGTAAGGATGCCAGTGGTAAGAAGGTGACTCCAAGTCCTGAAGATGTGAGAAGTTTCCGTGCCTCTCTGACTAGACTTGGCGATGTGTTTGTCAATGATGCATTTGGGACGGCCCATAGAGCTCACAGTTCTATGGTTGGTGTGGACCTACCCATAAGAGCAGCTGGATTCCTGATGAAGAAAGAGCTAGCCTACTTTGGCAAGGCTCTGGACGACCCCAAGAGGCCATTCCTGGCCATCTTAGGAGGGTAAGGAATGTCAAGTTTCCCAGTATGTGATTGCTTAATTATGAATGTTGTTCTTTTTTTTTTTCTTTCTTTTTTTTCCTTTCTGTTTCAGGGCAAAAGTCCACGACAAAATAAAACTGATCAACAACCTGCTGGATAAAGTGGATGAGATGATCATTGGAGGAGGAATGGCCTACACTTTCCTAAAGGTGTTGCAGGGAATGGAAGTAAGTGACAAGGAATTTCTCAACTTTTGTTAAGATGTTCTGAAAGTAGTACATGCTTGCTTTATTCACACTTCTAACATTTATTCTATCTTCTGACTAGATTGGCACTTCTCTCTTTGATGAAGATGGTTCCAAGATTGTTGGGGAGTTGATTTCAAAGGCCGAAAAGAAAGGTGTCAAAATAACCTTTCCAGTGGATTTCATAACAGCTGACAAATTCAGCAAAGATGCTCAAGTAAGTTGAATAGAACAATGTTAGAACAGTGTTGGTTCAACTAGCTGTGCAATTCATTACCATGAACTGTATGTATATCTAACTGTGCAAAGCTCTGTCAGCAGCAGTAGTGTATTATGTATTTCATTTGGCTGACCTTGTGCAAATAATAGACTCCACAGAGCCAAGACTTCAAAGGTGCTTGTAAAAATGGAAAGCCGGTTTACTTTTAGATGGGTATGTATTGTATTTGCTGTATCCTGTAGGAATTAGCACTGCACACCACAATTCTAGCCTTACTTTGTAGGGGTGTGGCCTAACTAAAATCAGTTAGCCAAAGTTGTTGTGGACAAACAAGCAGCTTTACTATGTAGGAAACCCTATTGTGCCGACGATTGGAAGTAAAGAAGCACCGACCTTGTGAATTTTTGGAAGTCCGTAGACAAGATAGGCAGGAATACATGGGATCGATTACCAGTTATTTAGTTTATGTTTGTCCCACCTTGTTTGTGAGGTGAATAAGTTTTGACATGTCTCTCTTTCAAATTTATTCGTAAAGTCCTATTTCTTCAGTCTTGCTAGGGCCCCAGCAACAGGGTTGCTAGGGTGGCCAGGATGATCCTATTTCTTCAGTCTTTGCTGTTTTGTCTAGCACTACATGTACTGTTGCATTATTTTTCTCCACGAGAGTAAGGCCTTTTTGAGTCTTGCCTTCTTTAGTTAGTCAGGTTCCTGGTTGGTTGTTTCTGGTCGTGTGTTGGATCTGATGGAATGCTATACAAATAGCTGTGCTATGTGGCATCGTGACTCTGCTAAGGCCTTGGTCTGCCCCTGTGATTATGTCACAAATTGGAATCTGCTTTGCTATGATAGTGAAGTTGATACCGAGGAATAGCACATAATGTTCAAAGGCTGAGGTTAACATTGAGGATTGCTTGCATTTATTCAGTAGTTGGCACTTCTTCTGTTGCTTACCCTGACCAGGCCTTCACACGGTACATTTGTTGCGGCCTTCGTGAGGGTTTCAGGACAGGCTTCAACTACGGGGCACATCTGAAGTCGGCAGAGTCTAATATGGATGGACAGGTCCAAGAGACTTCACCTAGAACTTAGATGTTTGTGTGTTTGTGTTAATCATGTATGCATACCTCTGGTGTGTGTTAAGAGTTCATTTTCTTGTCAGACTTGTCTGCAGGGCCACCCTGTAGTCAGGTATCACCTTTTTCCTTAACTTGTTTACTGTTAGGCATGTGACTCTGGTAGTTATATATGCACTCATCTCTTTTTCACTGTTCAGTTCTTATTCAAGTTTTGAAGAAGTCGTTCTTGAGTCTCTCTCTCTCTAGCTAGCATCCAGTGTGTAAGCTAGTAAGGTGGCAAGTGGAGGAAATAATAATTCTTATCTGGCAGGAGTACAGGGACTTAATCACCCTGGTGTCAACCGACAATCTCTGCGCCAGCCACCCCTCCAATGGACTCAGCACTGAAGCACCCAGAAGTCGTGGCCGAGTACTTGGAGAAGGAGAGTAACTTGGGTAGGATGCTGGTCCATTCACATCACCAGCTGAGCTCCCGAAACTGCAAATTAACAGATTTGGCGTGATCCCTAAAGGGTGGGGGAAATTTAGGCTCATCATGGACCTGTCTTTCCCATCAGGGCAGAGTGTGAACGGTCCAATGGGATGAGTGAGCTAGTGCGCTGTACATAGCGGAGAAGGAACTACTTCCTATAGTATTGGCATCCCAAGCGTGGGGGTAATCATAGAGAGGCCATCAAGTTGTGTGCCACTGCGATAACCAGGCAGTGGTGGCTGACCTGAAGTCAAGGTCAAGCCGGCACCGGGGGATGATGCACTTACTTCGGTGTGTTGTGTCTGTTGAAGCCACTTTTGGGTGTATTGTTTCCCTGGTATATATTGACACTAAGTTAAATCACTTGGCTGATGACTTGTCAAGAAATAATGTAGTCTCCTTTCTATCGAAGGTCCCATCTTGTCCTATCAAACGCAAGAAAAACATCACCTTCCCCACCTGGAGCTATGCATCCAGAAGCCTGGTTATAGCGGGAATTCAGGAGCAATAATAAGAAACACAAAAGTTTTTGCTCAACTGTGTGATTCAAGATTTCCACGGCCAACTCAATGATATACAAAACAAAAAAGGAAAACAAAAACAAGAGGCATGTGCTGGTTTCATGTTTGAAAAGTGGGTGGCTAACACTTGTTCCCACGCCTGGGGTTGCAGCAGTGTTGTAACCCGCATAAGATCCCCACAGTGATGAAAATCCAGGCAGAGCAGGTCTGCTGTGTACGTGTGCAGTGATCGCCAGCCTGCAGTAGAGTAGGTGGACTGAGCGAACTATTTTAAAGTTGGCTATGAAGCCGTCACACCATCACAATGGTGGAATCTATCTACCAACAACGTGCCAGCACGGGCCGTGCTGCTCCATAACTCTTCGACAGACTAGGGGCACATAGAGAACAAGACTGCTAATTGGCTAAAATCACAATGCCATGCCGGACTGTGCATTAACCAGCCCAAGTGGCTGAGCCGGGCCTGAACTGGCACGTTGTTGCTCTAATCCCTATTACCCCCTCACTACTTTGGCGCTAACTCCCCCAACCAATCCCTCACAACCTTTCCCCGAATTGTTTCTGCTTGTATCGATAGATCGTGAAATATATTCAGCATAACTAATCACGGCATGTGTATATTATGCCCACACATGGGTACAGCCAGTTATCGTGAGCTATATCCCAGCCGCTTTACGGGTGATCGGCTTCTGTAGCCTCTCGAGGGAGGCAAGTGTCTCTTGGGGCAGGCCAGTGCAGCGTGTGCCTCCTGTCAGGTGGGGTCCCCGGACTGTCGATGTGACATTTTTGGTGAATGGGGTGCTTGGATTGTTTGACATAGAAGCATAGCTAAGGTAGGGTTGCCATCACCTATCCCTACACTCTGGCACCCAGGTAGATGCCAGGATAGACTAATTACCCAGTCCTACTAATCTCCTTATGCCACCCTTATACTTAAACCCTCTCAATTCATTGACCACCCACCCAATATCCCCCTACCCAACTAGGGATACCTGCAGGGTCAGTAGCAGCACCAGAACCTGATGCCACTGGGGGGAGCCACCTTCACTGAGTGCAGCTGAAGGGGTACGGAAGGAGGTGCCGCCCACAGAGCTGGGGCTAAGGGCCCCAGCAACAGGGTGCTAGGGTGGCCAGGATGATCCTATTTCTTCAGTCTTTGCTGTTCTGTCTAGCACTACATATACTGTTGCATTATTTTTCTCCACGAGAGTAAGGCCTTTTTGAGTCTTGCCTTCTTTAGTTAGTCAGGTTCCTGGTTGGTTGTTTCTGGTCGTGTGTAGGATCTGATGGAATGCTATACAAATAGCTGTGCTATGTGGGACCGTGACTCTGCTAAGACCTTGGTCTGCCCCTGTGATTATGTCACAAATTGGAATCTGCTTTGCTATGATAGTGAAGTTGATACCGAGGAATAGCACATAATGTTCAAAGGCTGAGGTTAACATTGAGGATTGCTTGCATTTATTCAGTAGTTGGCACTTCTTCTGTTGCTTCTTTTCAAACATGAAATCAGCACATGCCTCTTGTTTTTTTTGTTTTGTATATCATTGAGTTGGCCGTGGAAATCTTGAATCAAACAGTTGAGCAAAAACTTCTGTGCTTCTTATTATTGCTCCTGAATTCCCGCTATGACCAGGCTTCAGGATGCATAGCTCCAGGTGGGGAAGATGATGTTTTTCTTGCATTTGATAGGACAAGATAATGTCATTTATAACACGAGAAAAACTAGATTCTACTTTCTGTACTTTTGAGTCTTGTCATAAATATACTCCATCTATGGAGTTCCAGTATGTGATTTTTTTTGAGAGGCACAGTAACACAGTTTAGTAATGCCTGTATTACAAGCTGGTTCTTGCTGGACTACACACGTCAAGTTGAAAACTTTTTTTTTTTTGGTATACCATTTCGACCATGTTTGCTGGTCTTCTTTTTCAGGCTCATAAATAGTACATAAAGTGAACTGGTTGGCTTTATGTGACTCGTGTAGTTTTAGTGTTCGTTTGTTTTACTTGATTGTGAGCTTAATGTTTTTCCTACTGTGTACCAAATGTTAATAGGTGCTCTAGTCTAAACTTTGTACAAGAGCTTAGTTGAAAAGATAACTGACCAGATAACTTAATGATGTCCTGGCTCCTGTAAACATCAATTAACTCATTTTAGTTCACTTGCCACTACGGTCATATACTTGTCACTCCAGTTTATGGCAAGTACACGAGTACGTAACATAATGACTGTATGAGGTGCTATAATAGTACTTGAGTACTAGTAAGTGACCTGCATAGCTACAATGCTATGTAGAATTCATAACATGTTCAACCGTGAAACGATAAAGCCAGGAATTACTAATGGTTATGTCGGAACAGTTCATGGATAGTAATGGATCACTTTGTTTGTAGACTGGCGTAGCAAGTGTGACTTCTGGGATTCCCGCGGACTGGATGGGACTGGATGTTGGTCCGGACAGCATCTCCTCCTTCACTGCTGTCATTGAGAGGTCTAACACTGTCATCTGGAATGGCCCAGTCGGTGTATTTGAGTTTGAAAACTTCTCTAAAGGTTCACGAGCTGTCCTGGACAGCATCTGCATGGCCACCGAGAAAGGAGCCACGTCCATTATTGGCAAGTTATTTCACTTGGTTAACGTTATCTTGTTATTGTTGAATAATATTGTTGTTGTTGTTTAGGCGGAGGGGACACAGTTACTTGTGCTGAGAAATTTGGAATGGCAGACAAAGTCAGTCATGTGAGCACTGGAGGCGGGGCCAGTTTAGAGTTACTGGAGGGGAAAGAGTTGCCTGGAGTAGCTGCTCTCACTGATGCTGCCAAACTTTAAAATATTGTACTTTTTCTGTTGTTTGACATTGTTTGGAACAGACTGAATACTGTGGTGCACTTTATTTTTATAGAGCACATGCCATGAAGTTGTGCATGTGATGAGGAAAGTTTTGTTACTATGGAATACTGAAGTGCAAGTTTCTGATGTAAGGCTAAGTGTCTTGTGACTAAGAAGGGAGCAAGGATATTTAGGTTGTAGCATATGTAGATAGAGATGAGGTACGATGATATGGCACAGACAAGAGAGTCAGAGATGCCATGAATGGGAGACAGGTACAATGAGTGTAAGAGGCTATGTACTGACAAGGCTGGATAGACTTAACCAAGTAGATAAAGTGAGCTGAGAGTGTAAATGAATAGAGTGGGTCTGTGTTATAGGGAGCATGTGCTCTGGTTCAGGAGATAGAGATAGGGAGGCTTAGCTGTAATCTTGGGATAAAGCGCTAAGAGGATTAAACATCTGTGTTGTAAATGTGATGTTTTCCAAAGGCTATTGTAAGAATCCAGGGAATTTAAAAAGCCATGGGAGAAAAACAAAAATGAGAAGGAAGCCATTTGACGTGGAAAGTGAAACATGCAGCTGAAGCAGGTCCCATAGTTTACCCAACACAGGGTGTTTCTGCCCTACCTGAATATGACCATGTGACCAACCTACATCTTGTAGCTATGGACAAGGACAAGGTGTGCGTTTGTGTCCCCACATTATAGGAGAAGACAATGAACTCTAAGCAGACAGCTTTAGTTTACAAAGGTATGCAATCGGGACTACTCTTATTTTTTGAACTGTCTACACTATTCTTGATTTTATTGAACATAATCAATTTTCTGAACTTATCGTAGTATGGAGTAAATTGAAGCCTTCATCAGTTGGGTGATGGTGATGAAGGCTTCACGAAGCTGAAACATCTTGCTATCATTCAATATACTACGATAAGTTCAGAAAATTGATTGTCATGTTCATTTAACGTAGTAGTAATACTAAGAATATAAGTATTGACGTAGTAAAAATGAAGTTATACAGTATTGTGTCTACACTATTTGCTATAATATTTGCACTTACATAGTATGTTTTATAAAAACAACAAGAGTTGTTAACTATTCCTTCCAGTTTCACTTTCAGAACGTATTATACTGGGGGACTGTATGTTATTGTAGACTCGTCCGTTTCAGAGAAGTAGATGTGCTTTGACACATCAGGAGGTGTACAGTTTTCAAAGCGAACATTATGCATATCGACATTCTGAAACCTTATCACACTTGAAAACGTGCAGCAAACAAATCGTGCCCTCACGATCGTACATGTATCAAACGACATGGAATGACGGAAATTCACATGGTCGAACACAATGCCGTCAAGATTCTGGTTCTTGATCAATATTTCATTTGCAGTGGTGAACTTTGAGGGTGGGTTGCAATCCTGAAAATATTTTGCTCGCAAGAGCTGCTCAAAACCAATTTTATGTCCTGAACAAGCTATTTTTCGTTGCAAATGTTGTGCAAGGTCATTTAGCTTGTAATATTCTACTTCTGCTAGGATTTCTTCGAGAGTGTAGTTGTCGAGATTTCTGGATACTTGACCACGCATCACTCTAATGCCTTGTCTCATGTAATTCAAAATGAACTTGAAATGTTTGCTATCTCTGTCTATGAAAATGCGAGGCTCTCTATGTCCTTGCAAGTTTTCCATCAATTTGGGGAAAATAGACCTTTTCCATTTGGTTAAAGTTCCTATTTGAGTGCGAAACTTTTCATTCCCTACTTCGAGTGTAATAATGACATCTGATCCAGTAATGTCTGCTACTCTTTGCAGACATTCCTCAAAGCTTGCCTTTTCTTTTGTAAGCTTTTCTCTTTCCCAAAGTAGAACATGTTCCTGTTGCTTCTGATGAGATTGAAAACTCCATTTTTCAGCGTTAAGCTTTTCCAGTTCGTGTTTTTTCAAATCGTCAAATTCTTCTTTTCTAATTTTCATAACCTGTTCAAACTCTTTTTGCTGGTCTTCTAAAGCACGTTCCCTGAGAGCAATTCTTTCTTTTTCTTCACGAATCTTCCTTTCTAGCGCACCGAATTCTGCCCAATCGCTTAGGCCTGCTCCGTCTCCAGAAGCCATTACCACTACTCGTCAACGCCCCTCCCGCAGTTGTAAAGTGGGCGTAGCTGTTTCAAATTTAAAGACCAAGTTGCACTCTCGTACAAAAGCTACCCATTTGCAGAACAAATAATGAAAACTTTTGCGCGTGTATTCTCTATGAGCAAACAGCTGTGTCAAAGTTCTTTAAGAGATCTGCGGTTTGAAACTATCTGAAGTTACGCTGGCCGTCTTTGACAAACTTTAAAGTTGATAATGCTAACCAAAAATCAACATCAGTTTCAGACCAGCAGCAGCATCTCCCAGCACAGTTTTGCATAAGCAAGAACAAACCTCAATAGTGTATCTAACATACCTTTCCCGCGTAGCGACTGGTAAAGGGACTCCATGAAAAATTTGTCTATAATAGAGCTATAGTACTTCTTGTTTCTCTTTCAGTGTCAATAAGTTGAAGAGAAAGATTTATTACTTAATCCCCAAACAGCATTCATTTATTGTTGTCAGCATCAACATAACATTTTTGTAAATATTGCCGTTATTTACTAGCATTCCATTATTGTATTGCATATTATCATATAATTATAATTGTTCTTGTTGTTACCATTGCCATAATAATATTATTAACAATAACAACAAAATTAAAAATATAAAAATGATAACAACAATAAAATAACAATAATAATAATATTGTGGGGCACCTTTGAGTTTGAGGATGTAGGCTTTATAGCTACTCGGACTGCCCTCAGAAATGCATAACTGCCACCAGTCGATCTATATTATAGCTGATACTGCACCCTCAGCAGTAACTAAATCAAATACTCCTCCAATGCTCAGATGTATATAAAGGAGCAATTAATTAATAGCATGCATGAGATATGTGAAGGTATTACAACCAAAGACTTATTGAAGATATGATGGGATAGTTAAATATTATATGGCCGTCCATCCACAAGTGTAACATAAAAAGAGACGAGGCACTGACTGTGCTCATTAGGTGAGAGCAAACTAGCTAATAGAATGTTTTAGGTAAGTTATAGGTGTGATTATGCAATGTGTGATATGATAATATCTCTTTATTCTTCATCCTCTTGTGGGCAGCCCCACAATTATAGTGACAATAAATATTATTATCATGCACTGAACTCAGGTACTCCCAAAAAATGATGTATGAAACATTGTGTTATTCTTTTATCTATTAGTGAATTATCACTATTATTATTGTGTGTCTTTAGATGCTGTGGACATTGTGAAACTTGGTATTGCTGTAGGGAAGCCAATATTGATTGTACAACCAATGAGAGTTGGTCCAGCAAGCAGGGACTGAGTCGTCAAGTCTTGATTTGCAGTACCACTTGATGAAATACTAGAATTGAAGGCTCAGGCTACCTGTATGAGCTCAAGACATACAGAGCTGGAGAAAGATCCATTTTAGTGGTCAGGCCAAGAAAAGGTGTGGTCATGTGTGTGACCAGTACACAGAGATATGTAATGAAATGTGCCACTTTTAACTGGACATGTTTTAATCAAATGACAAAGAATTACTCTGCAAGTAACAATAACACATAATGTGATCATTGTTTGCAATGAAAGTGTTTATAAACATGACTCCAAAGTCTGTTTTTTTTCCTCCATGAATATGTAATGTCATCCCCAAAAAGTGGTCAGGCCATCCCCTAACCAGCCTGACAATGTACTCCGGCCCTTGTGTTGTTCTAGTGAGGCCTTTTTATAATATTGAGACTTGGCAGATTTTTATGTCCAGTTAATTGAATAATTTGAGTTTCTGGTATATTATGTTTTGTGAGACAAGTCACATCATTTTTCTTGCTGAATGGTTTGTTTTCTTCCCAGACAATCCTGCCATCCTCTTCATTATTGTGTTAATCATGTCATTACCCATCATTTGCTTTGTACCAGATGTTGTCATTTAAGTGATTATAGCTAGTTTACAGCCGAATAAAAGCTGAAATAATTGACAGCTGAAATAATTGACATAAACATCCCTTATAGTGGTTCACTCACCAATTATCTTTTGCAGTGATCAAAATAATAACATATTAGTCTACGCTGTTGACTGTTTTTATTTTATTTTTGTTTTTGTTCTATTTGTATTTTAGCCTATACAGTTGTAGCATAGCTCCATACCCTACCCACAATTCTAATATAAATCATTTCCAAGTGCCTTAGATGATTTATCTGCAAGGCATAACAGAATGAGGATGTGGCATAATTACTATGTTAATGATTCAGTCATTCTCAACTGAAATAATTATAATAATAGCAAATTTTCTCGTTCTTACAACCAATAATATTGTTAATTAAAACTTAACCCGATATTTTGACTTCTTGCCGAATATAGTAGGATATAGTAGACAGTAAGCGTACCCTCCAGAAATCTTGCTGTTTACATTGTGTTAGTAGCTAATATCACCACAGAGAGTTTGACCACAGTTGACCCCTGAAGAAGAGACCACAGTTGACCCCTGAAGAAGAGAAGATGCCGAGGAATACATCAGAAAACTTGTCAAACAAATGGCACCAGACGCCTCTGGAACCACTTCCACATCACCAGCCAACAGCTCAGCCAAGAGCAAGCCGAATAAATTGCCGCCAGTTATCAAGTGCCCTCTGTGCACAGATAAGCACAACTTAGTTCGGTGTCAACCCTTCGCCCACTATGACGTAGACAAAAGAAACAAGTTTGTTTGGGAGAAGCGATTGTGTACTAACTGTCTAGGAGAAGGACCATGGCTACATGCACTGTCCCTCCAAGTACACCTGCCGAACATGCCACAATAAACACCACACGATGCTGCATCGAGAAAAGTCCACCAGAGAAGCCACGAATGCAGTCCTTTGTGTCAAAGTTCAACCACATGATGTGGATTCAGACAAAGGTGACAGTGACGTGACATTCGTGGAGACAGCTAAGGTGGTAGCGATGTCAAGCAGCATCACACCAGAGCCAGAGTATTGAGATCAGACGTTAAATCACTCTGACAAATGTGTTGCCTTGTCACAATGTCACTGTTCCTAGAATTTGAACTGAAATAAGTGCACAATGCAAGTACATGGAGCTTAAATTTACATGCATTTGTGTCCTTACATTTTGCTGCGTCGTATAGCAGTTGTTGCAAGAGCTTAACAGCAAACACTAAGACTATACTACTGCTATCATGGGGGGTATTAACATCTAACTTGTTGTTTGTCGATCTTTGTATCTGTGTGGGTGAATACTTTAGTGGACCAAAAGGGAGTTCAAATTTGTGAAATGTTTAGTTTGAAAAAACGCATTACATATTTATGCATTTCTCACATTGTAATTTGTGTACTTACCTGTCTTTTTTTTCGTTTTTTGTGTGACCATGAGAACATAGCCATGTCTACTGAATGACCTTGCCTATCTTATAGGTTGTCACCCTAGATGACTGCGACCCACCTTACTCAGCTTTCATTAATGCTCTAATAGATTGATAGACTGTAGCCCCTCCTATAATTATAATGGTATGACTACTCTGTATTCCTGTACTAGTTATTTGTGAGTGTGAGAGCTTTTTTAAAATTTTCATTTAAAATAAGTTTATTGCAAGGTCTTTTCAGTTACATTCTTTTAAGAAGATGGACAAGTGACAGATGCACGCAGAAACGATCAAGTGTGTTTTTAATAGGATTGGCATGCCCAAATTGCTTGGATTAGTGAAGTTTAGATTAACAAACTTTTTAAAAGACTATCTGTTTTATTTCAATTTTTTAAAAAATAGTTCTATTCAGAAAAAAATATTTACGAACACACAAGAGTTCTGTGTCTTGGGTCTGCTTTGGCAACTGTCCTATTTACATTTAGCAGTTTGTTTTTGTTTTTGTTTTTTGCCAGGTTTACTATCTGACTCATTTTAATGATCTGATTCTTTTAAAAAGGGTTTGAAACACTTCGAAATGGTTTGAATAGTTTGACCAGCCTGTTCTAAAATAGTCTGGCAGTTTCCCCTTGTATATTATGTGACAGTATATACACATCTGAAGTGACTCCTTATCAATTAAAGAGTGTACGACACTTTCCCCTCATATAATTTGTGATGGTGGATTGCATCAGAAGTGGCCCAAAATCATATGACTCAAAACTGAGCAGTTGCTTCACAATGGCACCATTCTTAGCAATTTTTCTTCCTTAAAATTTACGTCTTGGGAGGGGAGAGAGAGAGAGAGAAACTTCTAACATTCACTAATAATGTATTTATCATATATAATATGGGGCATGCAGGCCTCTACATTCACATTAAAGAAATCCACTTCAAGTATCCCTCTACATAATTTTAGCAGTTCAATGTGATGAATTCTGGCTTAACCCTTTCGTTCCCAATCCCGCTTAAAAGCGGGTGAAGACCGGTTGGCTTCTCCGAATTTTTAAAAATAGTTACTTTATAGCTAGAACGTTCAGATTGCATACACAGGTGCCCAATGCATTGGAGAAGCATCTAAAATAGCTTTCAGCCAGGGCTGCTTCGACAGTACCTCACAGCAGTTGCGTTTATTTCTTCCTCGGCAAAAAAAAAAAACCTCGGTTCTCCGTCGAATTTTAAAAAAAGTTACCTTCTTCACAGCAGCTTCATTTATGGATCCAGTCATCTCCAGAGCTTTGTAGAAGCAGCGAAAAATTGCTTGAGCCCAGTAGCCTTCCATAACACATTGAAACAACCGCTTCTTTGCCGACTAAGACTTTGCGGTTTGACTTACTGTCTTTTTTTTATTTTATAAAATCGCCAGTTCAACTGGGGGCCTCCCCATTACGTACAGTCTTAGGTAATGCTTATTACATCACAGGAAAAAAGTGAGCGTGTCGTGTGATCCAGGTAACTATGCAAAAAAAATTTTTTTTTCGAAGTCAATTTGGAAAGATGGCGTCTACCAGTTACAGTGCTGTGGAAGTTTTATACTTGCTTGATACTAACTCTAGCGACTCAGGATCAAGCGGAGAAGAGGGAGACGACATCTAGGGCTATAGGAAGCCCTGTATCAGGGTTGGGGACCAGACCCCGTCAACTCTGACACTGACAATGGAAGTCAAGAAGATGATCGATGTAAGCTTGTCTTTCTCTTGTCTTTCTCTTGAAAACTAGCAAGCTTCTGTTGTGGAAAGGACTTATTTATAGCTATATTGAGATGGAGAAAGCTGTTTAGCTATAATATATATATATTTCATTGAGTTTTGAGATTTGAAAGTGGGTTGTGGTTTGTTGAACAATTTCAAATTTTCAAAAAAATTTAATTTTTTTTACCAGAATGTACTACTAGGACCAGATGTGTATGCAGTCACCGACCCGATTGTGAAGAGGGATTGTGAAGAGGGATTGTGGAGAGGACGCAGATAAGGCAACAGGAGCAGAGTCTTCCATTGACGAAGGAGAAGATGCTGGACCTGGCGAAGTACACTCGGAGCCCCACCCCCCTCCCTCCCAAACAAAAATCCTGTATGAAACCGCATACAATAAATACATCATAAAGTTGCAATTATATAGGATCATGAATAATTTGTTGTTTGTATTACAAATATCTTTGTTGTTGGTGTTTTTGTGTATATGAAATTGTTTTGTAGTGGAGCTCGACGTCCAATGGCGTATGTTCCTTGTGGACACTCATAGATGTCTCCTACATGATCACAATCAGCACCACACACAACAAACAACATATTTTATTGTTGAACTAATATAATATTGGTATAAAGTACATCAAACAATATTATTTCTATTTTTTTATTATTATTATTGATGGGAAAAGTGGAATTTTTGGGGGAAAATTTTTTTTTTTTTTTAAAGTAATAGTAGAGGGCCTAAATATTATTCAATTTTCTCAATCAAAAAATGAGGGGAATCCCAAACTCTTGGTCTATTTAGTGATATATGGTTGCTATGGGGTTTTCCCAGCCAGCATCGAGTTAAAAAAATAAAACGGTAATGCACTATTCCGCGGTAGAAGATTAGATTTTTCCGCGCGCGTCCAAACAATTTGGGAACGAGAGGGTTAAACATGGAGTTCGAAGTTATAATTCAATGTTGTTCTCTTATGGCCTTGTTTACAACATTCTGTTGACCAAGCTCCTTCTCCATTCAAACTTAAAAAGTAGTCGCACAAAGAAAAGCCTTCCAGAATAGCTCACTATTCATCAATTATGTTTAATATGAGTGTCAACACACAAACAGGTGTTATATAATCATTTTTGCTTTTGATATAGCAGAGTAATAAACTCTAGCTCCTATCAATGCTGTGTGTGTATACCAAATTACTTCTTGATTGAAGGTGATCCCTCAGGATAGTATCTAGCAGTACTTGACAGTATACTGTAAACCCAGTGTAGTTGAATTTAGCTGTGTCAATGGCCAACAGTACTCTTCTTCTTTTTATCCCTCAGTTTTCCTCACATTGTTTTTGTGTTTTCCTTATGTTAAGGTCCTCACAACTTATTCTTAGCCTGTTTCCAGTTTGTTTGTGTACTAAGTTGCTGTAATTTGTTCTTTTCTAGGAAATTGACCAAAACTGGCCGCCACCTCATTGTGAAATCAGTACCCGGCTTATGGCCTTTCATACACAATATCTAGGACTTGTTTCCAAATACAGCATGGAAAACCCTTTCTTTAGCTAAAATTTACTAAGACATAGTTAAAAAATAAAGGAGGGAAAACTGTTGCGTACTCTTAATTAGCTAGAATTCACTAACACATGTGTCTATGCTTCAAATAAAGGAGGGAAAACTGTTGCGTACTCTTTAATTAGCTAGAATTCACTAACACATGTGTCTATGCTTCAAAATACAGGAGGGGAAACTGTTTAATTAGCTAGAATTCACTAACACATGTGTCTATGCTTCAAATAAAGGAGGGAAAACTGTTGCGTACTCTTTAATTAGCTAGAATTCACTAACAGATGTGTCTACGCTTCAAAATACAGGAGGGGAAACTGTTTAATTAGCTAGAATTCACTAACACATATGTCTATGCTTCAAATAAAGGAGGGAAAACTGTTGCGTACTCTTTAATTAGCTAGAATTCACTAACACATGTGTCTATGCTTCAAAATACAGGAGGGGAAACTGTTTAATTAGCTAGAATTCACTAACACATGTGTCTATGCTTCAAATAAAGGAGGGAAAACTGTTGCGTACTCTTTAATTAGCTAGAATTCACTAACAGATGTGTCTACGCTTCAAAATACAGGAGGGGAAACTGTTTAATTAGCTAGAATTCACTAACACATATGTCTATGCTTCAAATAAAGGAGGGAAAACTGTTACGTACTCTTTAATACTAGCTACATATAATTCGTTAACACAATGTTTCTACACTTCAAAAGAAAGGAGGATGCATATTTTTTAATTAGCTGGAATTCATAATAATAATGATGATAATAGTTATAATAATAATAATAATAACAATAACAAAGATAATAATGAAGATAATAATAACAATAATAATTATAATAATAATGATAATAATTATAATAATAATAATAATAATAATAACATATAATAATAATAACCACAATAACAATAACAATATAGTTATAGTAGTAATTATAGTTTTGTTACTAATAGTGTAATTGTTGTGTTATCATTGTTATTGGCGAGCGAGCGTAGCGAGCGAGACACTTACAGGGGTAACACAATCGAAAATCGGGGATGTTTATTTATTGGCGAGCGAGCATAGCGAGCGAGACACTTACAGGGGTAACACAATCGAAAATCGGGGATGTTTGTTTATTCAGCGAGCGAGCGAAGCTGACTCTCAGTCGTGTTCAATTGAGATTTCAGATATAATTGTATACTAGTGATGTGCTTGAGCACAAATGGCGAGCGAGCCTAAAGACTATAATATTTTTATATGAATGATTTTGACTTCTAACACTGAAGCTACTGATAAGGTCCAGTTTTTTAATTTCGCATACACGGTAAAGGGATTTCAGTGCCATAGTAACAACTCTCTGCAACTGCTTGAATTGAAGGGAAAAAAACAACAACAAAACAATACACGTTATTAGTTTTCTTTGTGATATTCTTTAGCTAAGTAGTATGTAACACACAATGCTTTGACAAAACTGGAAATGCACCTACACAGACTTACCTTCGCAGTAGTCTAGTGGACAATGTATTTTCAAGTAAATACTGTTGCGCATGGCTTATAACCATGACAAAGAGCGCATTGACTTACCACTGCCACTAACTCGAATAGAAATGGAAGTCCCTTAAAGTTTTCAAGTTTGAACTGCACCCGCAAAAGAATTCAAAACGGTAAACAATTCAATTTCTAGGGTGATACGGGTACTGATCGATAAACCAGAGGATTCTGTTTAGTGCAATTTGGGACGGGGTCGACCACATAACTAACACAAAAACGCGAGGGTCAAAGTACAAAATGACATACGTACGTCCAACATATATACAAATAAATTTACTAGTGGTGTGCTTGAGCACAAATGGCGAGCGAGCCTGATAGTTAGGTAACATAAAAATGTTACTATTTTTAAGCTTACTTCATGCAAACACTATAATAGCAGTTATGACATTTGATTTCAGCAAACAAATACAAAATCACTCTTTTACCTGATTAATGGTAACTTTTGTAGTATCAAACATAACCATTCTGATAATCTCAATCACCAGTAACTCTTGAATAAGCTCTCAGCTACGATAAAAAATAAACCAGTGTTATTATTTGTAATTTTAGCCAACAAATATGGAATTCCTACTTACATCATTCTTGAGTATTGATAACTTCTGTAGTATCAAATGAAGTTACTTTGACCATCTGAATTACCTTGAACTTGACAACAAGCTCTCACCTACAAAAACAAAAGGCAATCAATTTTAGAACACAAATACAAAATTACTTTCTTACCTCACTTTCTTGAGCAGTGGTAACTTTTGTAGTTCCAAATTGGAGCCAATCTGACTATTTGAATTTACCAGTCACTGTTGACAAGCTCTTAGCTACAAAAAAGAAAGGCCAGAGTTAATTTTGCATATTTAGCTAACAAATATGGAATTACGTACTGACCTCAGCTTCCCTCGAGAAGTAGTAGCTTCCTTAGCATTAATACTACGGTATTCTGACTACCAACGGCTCTTGACAACCAACAACAAGCACTCCGTATCCCCCCATAAAACGGCGAAGTTTTGAAATTAAGTCTGGAAAAGGGTCTTCAATGCCATAGTAACCGGTCGAATCAACTTTTTGTTTCTTGAAAAGCAAGCGTTTTTGCAGGAATTTTCTTTCACTTCTGCGCTTAAGTATAAAGTAAGGCTTGCTTAATGCTGTAGTTTCAGAATAAAGTGGGGTCAAGCCTAAAAAGCCGTGTTTTTGGAGAAAAAAGTTCCCCGCGCGCGCTTTTAAAGGGCATACGTACAATCCATACATACATACATATATACATATATACATACTAGTAGTGTGCTTGAGCACAAATGGCGAGCGAGCCTGATAGTTAGGTAACATATAATGTAACTATGTTTTAGCTTCATGCAAACACTATAATAGCAGTTATGACATTTGATTTCAGCAAACAAATACAAAATCACTCTCTTACCTTATTAATGGTAACTTTTGTAGAATCAAACATCAACCATTCTCATAATCTCAATCACCAGTAACTCTTGAACAAGCTCTCAGCTACGATAAAAATAAACCAGTGTTATTATTTGTAATTTTAGCCAACAAATATGGAATTACTACTTACATCATTCTTGAGTATTGATAACTTCTGTAGTATCAAATTGAAGTTACTTTGACCATCTGAATTACCTTGAATTCTTGACAACAAGCTCTCACCTACAAAAACAAAAGACAATCAATTTTAGCACACAAATACAAATTACTTTCTTACCTCATTTTCTTGAGCAGTGGTAACTTTTGTAGTACCAAATTTGAGCCAATCTGACTATTTGAATTTACCAGTCACTGTTGACTAGCTCTTAGCTACAAAAAAGAAAGGCCAGAGTTAATTTTGCATATTTAGCTAACAAATATGGAATTGCGTACTTATCTCAGCTTCCCTCGAGAAGTAGTAGTAGCTTCCATAGCATTAATACTACGGCATTCTGACTACCAACGGCTCTTGACAACCAACAATCGGCACTCCGTATCCCCCCCAAACGGCGAAGTTTTGAAATTAAGTCTGCAAAAGGGTCTTCAATGCCATAGTAACTATCGAATCAACTTTTTGTGTCTTGAAAACAAGCGTTTTAGCAGGAATTTTCTCATACTTTGGAGCTTAAGTATAAAGTAAGGTTTGCTTAATGCTGTAGTTTCAGAATAAACTGGAGTCAAGCCTAAATAGCCGTGTTGTTAGGACAAAAACGTTCCACGCGCGCGCGTTTAAAGAGCATACGTACCATCCATACATACATACATATATATAACATATACCCGATTTTGCATTATCCACCCCTAATACTGTCTCGCTCGCTTCGCTCGCTCGCCAATAAACATCCCCGATTTTCGATTGTGTTACCCCTGTAAGTGTCTCGCTCGTATGGCAAGCGGATAGTAACATAACTAGTGGTGTGCTTGAGCACAAATGGTGAGCGAGCCTTACACTACACTATTGTTTAATTTGAATTTAACAACTAACACTCAAGCTATTAAAATAAAGTCGATTTTTTAAATTACGTATGAGGTAAAGGGTTTTCAATGTCATAGTAACCGCTCCCGCAACAGTTTGAATTGAAAAAGAAGCAACAAAATCAAATCAAGTTATTTAAAAATTTCTTTGTGATATTCTTAATAGTAGTTGTAACGCACAATACTTTCACACAACTGAACATAACTACGCAAGACTTACCTACGCAAGACTTACCTTCGTGGTTCGTCTAGTGGACAATGCATTTTTAAGTAAATACTGTTGAGTAGGGCTTATAACCACGACAAAGAGCGCATTGACTTACCACCGCCACTAACTCGAATAGAAATGGAAGGCCCTTAAGTTTTCAAGTTTTAACTGCACCCGCAAAAGAATTCAAAACGATAAACAATTCAATTTCTAGGGTGATACGGGTACTGATCGATAAACCAGAAGATTCTGTTTAGTGCAATTTGGGACGGGGTCGACCACATAACTAACACAAAAACGCGAGGGTCAAAGTACGAAATGACATACGTACGTCCAAACATATATACAAATAAATAAATAAACTAGTGGTGTGCTTGAGCACAAATGGCGAGCGAGCCTAAAGACTATACTATTTTTATTGACTTCTAACACTGAAGCTACTGAAAATAAGGTCAAGTTTTTAAATTTAGCATACAGGGTAAAGGGATTTCAGTGCCATAGTAACAACTCTCTACAACTGCTTGAATTGAAGGAAAAAACAACAACAACAAAACAATACACGTTATTTAAAAGTTTTCTTTGTGATATTCTTTAGCTAAGTAGTGGTTGTAACACACAATGCCTTGACACAGCTGGACATGCACCTACACAGACTTACCTTCGCAGTAGTCTAGTGGACAATGTATTTTCAGGTAAATACTGTGCGCACGGCTTATAACCATGACAAAGAGCGCATTGACTTACCACCGCCACTAACTCGAATAGAAATGGAAGTCTCTTAAGTTGTCAAGTTTTAACTGTATCGGCAAAAGAATTCAAAACGGTAAACAATTCAATTTCTAGGGTGATACGGGTACTGATCGATAAACCAGAGGATTCTGTTTAGTGCAATTTAGGACGGGGTCGACCTCATAACTGACACAAAAACGCGAGGGTCAAAGTACAAAATGACATACGTACGTCCAAACATATATACAAACAAACATCCCCGATTTTCAATTGTGTTACCCCTGTAAGTGTCTCGCTCGCTACGCTCGCTCGCCAATAAATAAATAAACATCCCCGATTTTCGATTGTGTTACCCCTGTAAGTGTCTCGCTCGCTACGCTCGCTCGCCAATTAATACGTACGTTTGTACGTCCTTAAACGTGCTTTTCAGTGCAAAACGTACCAGTTTAGCTGAGAAGAAGGCTGTTGGAATGGGTTTGTCAGAGTAATGTACGTGTTTGAGGGACGTACGTGTTTAATAAGACGTACGTGTTTATGCGACGCACCGGTACGTGTTAGAGAAGTACGTATTTGAGAGACGTACGTGTTTGAGGGACGTACGAGTATAAGAGACGTACGTGTTTGAGAAACGCACGTGTTTGAGAAATGCACGTGTTTTTAAAGACGTACGTGTTTGAGAAACGCACGTGTTTAAAGACGTACGTATTTGAGAGCTGTACTCATCAAGATTTTTGGAATAATCTGAATGCTTCAGATATACATGCTTTATACTATGGCCTATCAGTTGATCCTTGCAAGGTTCTTTCAATGTTGGAAGTCTGTCCTCCAGCAAACGATCTGGAATCTCGTGTTGCCGATTACCTCAAGATAATGATAGGAAATATGAAAGTCAATGAATTAAGTCTTTTTTTGCGCTTTGTCACTGGAGCAAGTGTGTGTATTGTGCCTACTATCAAGGTTGAGTTTAATGGCTTGAGTGGATTGGGACAGCGTCCTATAGCACATACATGTGACAGTATTTTGGAGCTACCTACATCTTATATTAATTATGAAGATTTTCGTGCAGAATTCAGCAATGTATTGGGCATGACAAGTGACAGTTTCTCATGGCGTCTGGATGGTATCTAACACTCATTGTATTGTCTTTCTATTAACCTAACATTCCATTTTCTAAGATTGTGCTTTCATTACTCAAATATGCATTCATAATAAAAATAAAAATTACAATTTATTTTACTACTATTGAAATGGTTTGGAACTGAGTTTGAGTTTAAATTGGTGTTAAAGTTGAAATAAATTCAAGAGTCTCTTCATATAAATTGATTCCATAGTTCTCAGATATCCCACATGGATCAACTCTTCTCCTTAGTTGCTGTATGTCGATGTCTAAAAAAATTATGCTGGTTCTTGGCACAGATACACCTTGATCAGTAAGTGGGATGGGGCCGTCAGGATCGACACCATAGAAGTTGTCAACGGAATGGAAGAAATCTAGGGCAGAAATTTGCGAGTTTTGCAGAGTAAACAACCAGCTGTAAACAATTGTTGTGGGGATTTATGACATGCTGTACGTATTGGGTGGTTATTCCAGCTATTCACAAACTGCTGCAAACAGCGGTTGATTCGTGGTACAAACACATATTGTAATGCCCATAGATGACGCTCATTGAGGTGATCTAGTAAGCTGTGGTGCTCCAGAAAGTAAAACAGTTTGTAAAAAAGAATTGTGATACATTTGTGCATGTCTCTCCAGAGTCTCTCTATGTGCTGATTGTGAACATTAGATCCAGTAATCATGCTATGCCTCTCAGCTCCACGTTTCTCAATCATGTGTTGTATATTTTCTGTTCCTTGGTCAGAACGGACTCTAGGTGGTAGCTGATGTTTTTGAACAGCTAAAAGAAACAGCTCATAAACTGTTTTTGCTTCATTGTTGGTTGATGCACATAAATAAGTAATTAGTCTGCTATAGCCATCAATGGCCCCATGAGTGACTATTCGCCACGAATCAACTTGTGGTGAGAATCTGCAAAAGAAAAAAATTAATTTAGTACACAGATCACAAGAAGTAGCTATTAAAATCTGGGCCACTAGCCATGATAATTCAGCAGGAATTGTAAAATCCTGGAGAAATGCATTGTAGCTAGTTACAGTCTAGAGTCATGTATTAAAAAATTCTAGCTAATTTAACACAACCTCAACATATCAATGTGCCACAAAGAATTTGGGCCTGGAACAGTATGGACGTCTTTTTGTGGCACCTGCTGGCCATCTCAATGCTGTACCAAGAGGATCAAGATTTCTCAGGTTCTGAGCACTCGTTCCCTTGTAACTAAAATGCCATTGGCTCGAAGACTGCCTATTACCATACTTGCACCAGAGAATGGAGCATCTTCTCTGATTAGCCTAATTGCTGATATCAACTCCTGGTCATCAACTTCAGAATTAGGATTAGTAACTAATCCATATTCTAATCTTCGCCTACAAATACCATTTAAAATTAATATAAGTAGTACTTAACATGACTACATGCAGGATAATGATTCAATTTTTGTTGTACACGAGCAGTCAGTGCACATAGTGGACAAATTTTATAACAAGCCATGCCTATTTATTGCCAAATTTGGACTTTTAAGCCATATGTACTATTTATAGCCTTTCCTAGTATTAATGGCGGAGCTGAATAGGTACTATGTAGTATTGCCTGTGTGATTAGTCCGCCAATAGAATATAAAAATATCAGGTACTTTCTAAAAGGCCAAATCTCCCTTGCATCAGGCTACAGAAACTTCATAAGAATTCTTGCTATGTCAATTTGGAAATCTCATTCCAGTGAAAACCAAGAGAACGCAGGTACTCTAACTGTTCCTTACTAATGGTAGAAGCTTTCTTCAATGAAGTTTTCCGGTTAGTTGATCAAGCTGAGAGACAATACGGTTTGGCCAACCGTGATTATACGGACTACATTATCGAAAGTCTAGAGTTTGTAATTATCGTGTGCTCTGATTTATTCGATAATATCCGTGGTGTTTCCGGATTGGAAGATTATTGCAGATCTGTTGGGGGGTTAGTGGGTGCCATTAGGACCATTTTAAGAAGTTGGGAGGAGTATGAAGGAGTGTTTGATGCTAATTTATCTCAGAGGCCACCCTTGGCTTATCATTTACACCCAGTTCATAGCTCAAGGCAACCAGGAAGACCACATTCGATATTAGTAAGGAACAGTTATAGTACGTGGTCGGTACAACTCTTATACACGAAAGCACACGTCGACTTTATTCAAACACGTAAATCTCTGAAACACATACGTCTCTCAAACACGTACGTCTCTCAAACACGTACGTCTCTCATACTCGTACGTCTCTCAAATACGTACCTCTCTAACAACACGTACCGGTGAGTCGCATAAACACGTACGTCTTATTAAACACGTACGTCTTATTAAACACGTACGTCCCTCAAACACGCCTTCTTCTCAGCTAAACAGGTACGTTTTGCACTGAAAAGTACGTTTAAGGACGTACAAACGTACGTATTAATTATGTTACTATCCGCTTGCCATACGGGCGAGACAAATCTTATAGAATATCCTTGTTCCTTCGTCCCTCTCGTTTACGTAGCTTGATCTTGAGCGATCTCAAGTCCAGTGAGGGGATTGAAAAAGTGCAATGATGTTTCGCGGTGTTCCTTCGGGAAGCTTTTATGGAGATAACTCCGGAGAAAGAAATAGCACACCTTCGAGAAGGAGGACAATTAACGAGTAAGTGGTTCGGCTAGAATATTAAAGATTTTTTTACAACGGATTGCATGCTGGTAAGGCTACTCCAGTAAGGCTTGAACTTTTGGTGTGATCGAACCTGCTATATGCCCTGCAGAGTTAATGGTTTTTCTTTTTCTTTTTGTTCACATGATGAACGCAGAATATAATTTCAATGATTGTGTTATTTCTAGCTATGTCTTTCAGTTAGAGTGCCAATGTGTATGGTTTACTTATGCTTGGATACTATAATAATTAATGCAATAACAGATTTCCCTTTAGGTTAAACAGCTTTCTTCTCCTTCCTCCTCTCCGCGAGTTTCCCTTCTTCTATGTCTTCAGTCATGCTCACGCTGGAACTCATCCTCTCGTCCTCCTCGCGTTACTACTCACTCCTAATCACTACTCCTCCCTCCTACCTCCCCCTCCTCCTCCTCCCTCTCCTTCGTGGGCCTCGCGTCCTCCTCCTCCTCCCCTCCTCCTCCTCCTCCTCCTCCCTCGTCCTCTTCCTAACCTCCCCTGCTCCCTTCCTCCTCCTCCTCCTCCTCCTCCCTCTTCCTCGTCTCCTCCTCCTCCCCCTACCTCGTCCCTCCTCCTACTCCTCCATCCTCTCTCCTCCTCCTCGCTCCCTCGCCTCTCCTCCCTGCCTTCCCTCCTCCTCCTCCCTCCTCCCCTCCTCCTCCTCTCCTTCCTCGTCCGCGTCCCTCCTCCTCCTCCTCCTCATCCTCTCCTCCTCCTCCTCCCCTCGTCTCGTCCTCCCCTCCCCTCCTACATCTTCTCCTCCTCCCTCTTCCCGTCCGCTCCTCCTCCTATCCTCCTCTCGCTCCCTCCTCCTCCTCCGCCCCTTTTCTCAGTTCAGCAACCAATATGATATTAATTGAAATTTTTTCAGTTAAGTTGTAATTGGCTGTCAAAACTGAGAAAATTTGCTATTAGATTTTTCTATTGTTATTTTCATATGCAGTGTTGGATCTAATACTCCACGTAATCTGAGAATTTATTCTGGTAGTAGCCATTCTATGAGGGACCGGTAAGTAATTACTAGATATCATCATAACGTACAGGATGTATTACAAATATATCCATTACATTGTATATTATTTACTTGACATCACTTTCTGGTAAATACCTTACCTGAAATATTAATTTGATGTGAAGGATACCTACCTGGTGCATTTTTTTATACCAATTCCTTACCTGACTTGACCCAATTATTATTCATGAAAATACATTTTTTAACCTTTTTCTGCCCTATTTTAAAATATATTGTTAGATTCATTTTCTCTTTCATTACCTTTTGAAACAATGCGGAATGAAAACAAATAAAGTACTGGATGAGATTAGTTTGTGATAGCTGATTAGTCTCTAATTCAGAACATACCTTTCTCAATCAAAGAGGTCTAAATAAAAGCAAAGGCAAAAGGTGAAGAAAAATTTCCATTGTCGCAGGGGAATCAAACCCAGGACCCCCTCCTGGCACTAGCCACCAGTGGTTTAGCCACTTTCATGTGGGTATTGTTTATGAAGGATATTTTAGAGTAGATAAATATTTTAAAATGATACCTTATCTGATGTATTTTTTACAAAATAAATTCTTACCTAATGTATTGTTTGCACTTTCATCAAAGAAGTGAAAAGCACCCATTTTTAATTCATTGTTGAGATGAAATTGTAATTTTCTATAGAATTTGTTGTTAAGTGTGATTGGTACAGGCACTTCTTATAATAGTCAAAGTGACACAACTTAATGTGTTGGTTGCAGCATTAGGTACGATATCCTTGCAAAGTAAAACCACAAAATCAGTAAAATACAATGTCAGCATTAGGTAAGGTAAAGTTGCAACTCATCATTTGTAACCAGCATTAGGTAAGGTATACTTACAACAAGGTAAAACCACAACGTTAGGTACAATTACAACTTAAGTCATCATCATCATTAACTATACAAGGTAGTGCAACATAAAGATATATGATATGACATCAGGAGGAGTATCACAATATTACAGTATTAGGACATTTTTGTATTACTGCAGCAAGTGTGCTATTGAGCTTTTGAACAAAAATTTTGACTTTCAGTGGATTGTTCACTGTTATCTTGTCAAATAGACCAGCTTACTGAGTTGTTCCTTGTGCACATGTGCTAAAGGTTAATAACACATCAAGTGGTTCCAGTTTCACTTTATTTGATGTTTTAGATGTTTTATTCAATGTTAAATCAATCCCAGTGAAATTTCCTTTCATAAATTAAGGTACATTCAGAAAACTTCAAATAGCGGACACACTAGAGACAGTATTTTGGTCCACTGTATAGAACTTGTCCTCAAATTGAAGTTTTGCATGAACACAAGAACATTGTGGAGAAGTTGTTCTCTCTATTGGTATAGTTTTCAGTTTTCATCGTAATAGCAGGATATAACTTCATTCAAAGGTGCCAGTCTTAAAATACTTGTGACCTTGTGTGTACTGGATATCATTTCTTTTATGATGTATTTCATGAAGATATCTTATCTCTTAACTGATGTTTTTCATAAAGGTTAAGTATACAAGCAATATTTTGAATAGTTAGGTAAGGTACCTTAGCTATTAAGTACCACCTTAAAACACTTTAGGTAAAGTACCTTAAAACCCTTTAGGTAAGGTGTAAAATACCTTTAGCTATTAGGTACAGTAGCAGCAAAAGACTATGTTAGGTTAAGGTAGGGTACATTAGATAAACCATCTTGTGAGTATAACAGTAGCACTTATTCTCTTTAACACCAATATAAATATAACTTAACCTGATGTTTTATCTTCTTGCTGAGGTCCTTCCTCCACAGAGGTTGAGGATGTCAAACTCTTTGTGGTGATAACATAAACAGCAAGATAACTGGTGGGTATGCATTCTACGTAATATATCCTGAAGGATAATTTGCACACCAGTCAGCATCCACAAAGCTCTAATCATAACTTGTTGTTTTCTGGTGTGTCTATGAGCTGAGTTTCCTTGATCTTTAATTCACAATCTTAGATGTGTCGTCTAAAGCTCTTACCTTTCCCTACTACTAATAGTCAAGCAGATACATGAAAAAATCGTGCCTTTGATGATACAAGCGTGAAATTTGGCACACATGGAGAGGACACCCTAGGAAAGATTTTTGGCTATAGGGCCATTGCACATTTCGCTCGCAACAAAAATGGCAGCCGTTTTCTAAATGGCCGCCATCCATTATTATTTCTAGAGACATGTTGGTTTGAAAACAAGATTCTGATGGCTAATCCTACATTTTAAAGGATGGGAAATGCAGTGGTACTCTTCATAACATGCTAGCAACTACTAAAAAAAAAAAATTCATAATGTTGGTTAGTTCTGAGAACATGATCCACCACAGTGGCAAAGGGCAGTGCACTGAAGTGATGCTTTGGCACACTTGCACCTTCCTTTGCTGCACCCCTTCTTGCACCCACACTTGAGGAGTTCACGACATGCCTGGGTTGCTTCTGGTAGAGTTGTCCAGTGAACTTCCCATCCGCACGGGTCCTTCCGCTTCCACCCCCAGTCACCCGGTGATGGGAGTTCAGGGGCTGCAACCATTAATTGTCCCCAGCAGTGACCAGCTTGGTAGGCAGCCCTCTATGTGTGCTGTACTAGTAAAGCCTTTGTTGGGGGAAGTCCATCGATTGTTCGACCTTTCTGGGTGAACAGCTGCTTGCGTGCCTGATTGACTGATTCCTGGCTGCTAGTGCGGTCATAGAGCAATATCACAAATCGTTCCAGAGGCTCAATCCAATCATTGATGACACTGATATCTGGAGTGGCAGCTAAGTCACAGAAGGCAGTGGTTATTTCATCGAAATTCATCCATGTGTCCCACGCAGTCTTCTTGCCCCTGCCACAAAAAGATGACACAGTGTCACTCCCAGTAAAGGCTAGTGCCTTTGCCATCTCATGAGCTGCTAAATGCCGGAAACGTTTTCCTGTTCCAAATGCAAACCACAGCTCAGTGGTGTTGAGGCGTTGGGCTGCTGTCACTGCAAGGACTAGTACATCTATGTCCACTGTCCGTACTGATACCTTGGTGTACCCTTCCTTCACAGCATCTTCTAAGTGCAGAAAGATGCGGGTGTCAGCCTCCTCATGGGAGCATGGTGCAAGACCTGATGTATCTCGGGATCGAGTACAGATGACTTCAGCACGATGGGTGGTGATTATCTGCTTGCCAGTGTCAAGGGCTGAAATGTAAGTTGCTAAGAAGGAAACAGCTCAACCTTGTTGTCATCGATACGGAGAAACTCCTGCCAGTTTCCAGGAATTGCATTATGTGGCTCAACACGTCTACGAACTCCCTTCCCTCTCTTGCTACGAGTTTCAGCCTTCAGATACCACATCCAATCTGCTAACATGCTGCTGCTGTAACATGATATGTGGTATGAACACTTGCTCAGCATAGTCAGAAAACGTCTTGGTAGCACCAGGCCATAGCATGTTCACAATAGCAGCCCCATCGATGATACTGACCTGTACCCTTGGGCTGGGTGAATTTCCTTGTGAAGGAACCAGGTCTTCCAAACAGCCTAGCAGGTCTGACTTGGTGCCAGTTCTCAGCTTACCCATTTGTGATAATGATGGTGGACAAGCCTGATTTTCATGTTCAAAGAACTCATCCAGGTTTCCATCACGTATCTGTGATGCAATATATATGTTTGCTCATGGTGCCGGGTGTCAGTCTTCTTCCTCTCTTCAATGAAGCTTTCGAATTCTCCAATCACACGTGCCATCTCGGGACCAGACACCATCCAGTGGTGCAGAGCTGCAGGGTTTTCTGTCAGACCCACAGCGTCACCATCACCTTTCACAGAGGCATTGTTCTGCTCGTGTGCCTGGTCAATGGCCATAGCTGAGAAATGGTGTGTTGTCTTCTTCACAGTAAACTTTCCTTTCAGGAACTCACTGTAAACATCAGGATGGGTGTGTTTCAGTGCAATCATATCACGCAAGTGGATTGGTAGCCATCTAGCGTAGTGGACATGTCCCAAGGCAAAGAACCAAGGCACAATCTTGGTCAGGGCATCAATATAGAGCGGGAAATTAGCTTCTCTGATTGATCGCTCATAGATCATCACCATGAGTTCTAGCTGCAAGATGATCCACCAGAAGTGAAACTGGGGACACGATGCTGCTCTTTCTGTGCACCAGTCTTCCAGTGATGCCGGATCATCTCCCTCACCCAGATCTTTGTTGTACTCAGTGTAAGCTTTTTGCAGAAGATATAGGCTGCTGGCTGTGACTTGGTGAGCACGTCGCATGCGTGTTACATGAGAGGCCTTCAGAAAAAGAATCTGCTGTCCCAGAAGAAGCAACTCCAGCTTGCACAAGTGCTCCTGTCCACCCACTCCCCTCCAGGATGTCACCGAGTGTCTTGAGAGCTGCCATCTCAACATGAAGCCCACCAAGCATCACGACAAAGCGGTCTTCGCCGTGAGTCTCCAGCCAACTCCATTGAATTTGTTTGGCAACTACATACAGTGGTTGATCCATAGTGATGATGGGAGTCTGACCAGGATTGAGAATCTCTACTGCCCTTTTCACTACATCCATGGAATGGCGAATCATGGCTACAGACTTGGCCTCATCATAGAAGAGGGGAAGTAGAGAAGTGAGTGCAACACTGTTCTCTGATGTTGATGGCTGGAGGCTAGCATGGTATGCTGCCCATGAGATGGTTTCATCCACTTGGAGGGTGCCAATATCAAGTACAGACTTCATCTGCTCTAGCCACCTGTGAAACAGATAAGTAATATGCAGTGTGATGTATCTGATGTAAACATACCTATACTCCATCTGCAAAGCTTGTGGTATCAGCTGACAATCTGCTTGGTTGGGTCCATTAAGCAATGGTATGGGAGGAACCTGTCTGAGTGGAGCAACAGGGGGCACATTGGTGTAGGTGTTTGGCAGTTGAGCTGCCTTTCTCTTGGGACCTCTCTGGGAGTCACCTGGAACGGTTGCAAAATTCTGCTGAACCCCAGTGAAATCATCATCTGGATGTTGGAAGAGGGATATTCCAGTTCCATGGAACGAGTCATATGCACTCGTAGAACTGGGATTGTGGTCTATATTATCAACTGCTGCACTTGTAACCACACCACCCTTGAGTTGAGGAGGACAGACGGCTTTTACCACTTCATAGTGATCACAGAGCTTGTTCCCCAATTCTGTAGATATGTCCAGTACCCGATCATACGAAATGCACAGTCCCAGGCTAAAGAGAGTGTCCACAAGGACTCGTTTACGGGTTTTCGTATGAATCATGGTCCCCAAATATATGGCCAGTGGTGTCTCTCTCTGTTGGCTGTGCCTAGCTGTGGTGGCAGCTTTGCTCTGGTGTGCTGAACAGTTGTACATGAGTAGCTGTGAGAGGGTGATTGCTGGTTGAGGCATAGATGCAGAACTGAGCTGGGTTGTAATGTTTGTGCCATTCAACACCATGGACACTAGTGCCAAGAGTGAAACTGGCACCGACTTCTCCTGGGACTGGGCATCAAATGAGCCACTAAACTCATTCTTCATCTTCAACATGTCTTTCCTCACTATCTTAGCAGCTCTGGCTAGATGAACAGCATCATTGTCAGTATCATGCTCGCATGCTTTCTTCAATGCAGCACCGACATTCTTGTTGCATATGAGGACCACATCACGGCCTTGGATGTGAGCATTCATGTCTGGGAAGTAACTCAGTATTCTGTTCTTCAGTTTGGTGGAATGTATACGCCCTGTCACGTGCGTTCCCAGTTGTTCCAGCCTGGTACGATAGAGATTCACCAGGTCCATTAGTTTGAACACTGGTGCAATGAAACTGTCCATACGTACCTCCTCAATATATGAGACAAGTTCAGCAAATGCAATACCATGGTTAATATCATCCACACTAGATTCTGGTTCTTTTGTGTCCCGTGCTTTATTGTACAGAGAGGCAAGACACTGAGGGTGGTACTTTGCCTCTTGGGCAATGAGATTTCCAGCACTGAGTTTGGCTAGAAGGGGTTTGTCCTGCAACTTGAGGGCACACTGCCTCACATGAATGTCAACCTCAAAAGTTGATGCATTACGCAGTGTATCCCCATCTGCAGATTTTCCACAGAAGAAGCATGTCTCCGTTGAATGATGTTCGTGTTCTCTGCTCAGACAGGTGAATTTGCGGGGATTTGGTTCTGGATTAGGTTCGTCAGGCATTTTCCTCTTCTCAGCCCTCTGAAGTTTTGTTTTGTTAAACTGTAGTCTGCAAGAGTCATGCCATTTGGCCTTGTGAAGCCGGAATGTTGCCTCGATACTCATACCCTCATCCAGTCTTGACAGTTTTAGGGTTCCTGGCAGACAACTGATCCTGTCAAATGCTTCAAGATTCTCCGCTAAGGTCTTGTACCCTGCCCCCTCTGTGCCACGAGCTGAAATAGCTGGACATTTCAGGATCTCAACAGTCTCTTCCTGACACAGAACACAAAGATCCCAGTTTGTTGTTAAACACTGACCTGAAGTTTGAGGCTCATCAGGGTCCACAACCTTGTACAGTTTGGCCATTGTCCTTCAAGGCATGCACATAAGAACTGATGCAACAGCTAGCTAGAAGCTTGCAGCTGCTAGCACAGGGTGGTCAATGCAAATGTTAATAGGTGTCATGTCAAGGTCAGCAGCTGCCATGGCTAATTAAGCTAGGTGGTTTTTGAATCTGAGATTTTGGCAAAAGAATAAGTTATAGCAGCCATTTTGAAAATGGCGGCCAGTTCCTGGCATTTTGTAAATAGTACCACTGCATTTTCCATCTTTTAAAATGTAGGATTAGTCAAGAGAATCAACCTGAGCTACCATTAAAATGATACTGGGTGGCAGCCATTTTTTAAAAGCCGCCATTTTCGTTGCAAGCGAAATGTGCGATGGCCCCATAGCCAAAAATCTTCCTTAGGGTGTCCTCTCCATGTGTGCCAAATTTCACGCTTGTATCGTCAAAGGCACGATTCGCCCATAAATCTTCACTTATCTGCTGGACTATAAATAGTCTTGTGGATTAATGACAGTCTATTATACATGCACAATACTTGCATGAAAAACATTCACAATTATGCTGGCTGATGGTGCAAAATTTTGTTATCTTGCTGCAGTTCTCAGACAAACTTGTGGCAAGTACTTACTATATCCAGTCAGATACTATCATGAACTTCAAGACCTGTTTTCAGTGGTATCATTGACCATATCAATAAAAAAAATATCTTCAAGCTAGCTTGCTTTCTAAGTCAGATTGCCTGAAAAAATAATCAATAACTTTATGCACATTATCTAATGCAAGATTATTCTTTAAAATAGTTTACTTTGTTCTTTTATGTGTCAATCATTGTAGAGTTCCTGATTAATGGTGTTCTACTTATTAAACTTTCAATATGTGTGCTTGGCAGGACTAGTGTAACCCCTCAAAGTCGAGAGAGAGTTAGGGCTGATGAAGGGTTTCAATGGCTACCAGGAGACATTCTACCACAAAATGGAGACAATTTGCATGAAAGTCACTCACAAATTGGTTCATTTTTTAGTTATATGCAAAAAATGGAAAGTAAGCTAGATACTATATGCGACAAGCTAGATAGCATAGAGTCCAGAGTGTCAACACTTGAGCAGAATCCACCAGTGTTGGCTCCATGTTCTGCAAGTGGCTGCAGTAGCTGTGAGACCAGTTCTGAGGGTAAAAAACGGAGTCGACGAAGCCCTCCTGAACTACAGGTTAGTTTTAACATGGCATTGAAAGGACACTTTACACACTTTTTACATACTCTTTGCAGTTTCAAATCAGAAGTGTTCATGCATCATTTACTGATGATAATAAACTGCATAATCATGACAGGTAAGTATTGTTGAATGCATGATTTATCATCATTATTATATTAGCGAATTTTGTCATTATAACAGTCATTAGTGTTAATTAAAACTCAACCCAACGTTTCGACTGCTTGCTGAAGTACTCTTTAGGGGTCACTAATAATAATAACAATTTTTGGGTATAATTTAATTAACATAGTATTGGCTGTTAGAATGAGAATATTATAATTATTTCAGCCTAGAATTACTGAATCATTATTATTGTTAGTACTATTACTAATATTATTACTACTACTACTACTACTACTACTATTATTATTATTTATTATTATTGTTATTAGTAATAGTAGTAGTAGTAGTAGTAGTAGTATTGCTATTATTGTTATTATGTCTGCGCAGAATTTATGGTGAACACAACAGAAAAGTTGATAATGAAAGAAATTGGAACCAAAACATATTCAGCAAAGCAAATCTGTGGTAATTATTTTTTTTGTTTGTGTAAATTATATTTTTTTCCGATTATGATTACTTGAATGAAGAATTTATACAATCATAGCCTCCTTCGGTGCATTTTTATCCTTGTTTTCTACATTTATTTTAACAATTGGATTTCTTTTCTATAGACGGCTGTAGAATTCACCGGAAATCACTACACTGCAAAGACAGTGAGTGTTCTGAAGGACAAAAAAAGAAAATGCGAATTCGCTCAAGCCAGCAAAGAGTAAGTTTATAGTATATAGTTTGTCTGGGAGTAGGAGAAAAATGTGTGGTGGGGTTCAGCTCTCTTACTTTTTCTCTATAAAATAAAACAATGGTTGGAGAAATGGGGAAAAGGAGCAATTAATCTTATTTAAAAAATTGTGATGGCCTCAGCCTCTCCACTTTTCACTTCTTTAATAGTCTTACATGCGGGTAGATTTTTTACAAAAGATAAAAAATATTTGTTTAAATCTGGTTTCTTGGAAACAGTTTACATGTGTGGAGTTATAATGATCTGTCAGAATATATTGTGCTGCTAGTTAATTTGCCCTTTCACTTTTAGACTTGTTCCTACCCATCTGTTGTTCATTTTTGTACTATTTTTACTTCACAATTATGAAGTTCATTAATAAAAAAAAAAAGAAGAGTGAGAAAGTTTCAACCTATTATACTTTGCTTATAGTTATTCGATCGTCGGAAGAATACTGTATTGCGGCAATACTCCCAAGTGCAAAGTTTGTGGAAATATGTCTCTGCAGAAATGACGACGGAGGAGGACACTGGGAGCGACGACAATTTCATTCGCCATCGCCAGAGCTGGAGGTCGGAAAAATTCAACAACTTTATTGACCAATTGGATTCCGCAAAGAATGCCAAGACATTGGCGAAGAAGAGAGAGATTGGCAGTGACGTAGAGCGTGATGTGCCGCAAGTGGCAAAAACTTGGCTGATACTGAGAGTAACTGTCACCTAGAACAATAAACATTGAACAAAAACTCAAGGTTATTATCACTTTTATCTGTATTTATTACTTATCTGTATTTCTCACTTTGTATTTTCTTTATTTCTATAAGATCAAAGAATTGATGATATTTAATTATTGACTATAAGTTATAAGATACAATTATAACTACTTTAAGATTGTTATTAGAAGGAGTAATATTATTATAGTATTGTGTTATAAATCCAATATTGCCAGTTATTGCACTATATATAGTCTATCGAATCCCGTCGGTAGTCACCACCAGAGTCCGTAGCGAGACTGGTATCCTGCAGGTACGCATAGGCTCTCAATTTCACTTTTAAGTTAGTTTTATTAAAATTCTATGCACTGGTTGGGGACACAGCTAGCACAAAATGAAATAAAAGACAGGCTGAGCAAAACACTAGACACATGCACATAATATGTTCAAGATTGAGTCCACCGCACATGAGCAGACAGGCCCAACTGTGATCGACCATTTACCATAGCAGGAATATACAGCTGACTCAAAACTCAACAAATAACTTGACACAAAAATAATAATCTTTTTTCCTGATCTTTTTTACTTCTCATGGATCTTCTTCCGCTCACAGGAGGGAGGCCCCACATCTTCCACGGCTAAGACTTCGCCCGTAGGTAAAGTCTGATAACCCAGGACAACCTCTGACTCAGAATCAAGCCCATCTTCGTCCCAGTCCTGATGACTAAGTCTGTCTGCGTTGACATTGGTTTTGCTAGGCCTGATTCTGATATTGAGTTCACGGTCCTGTAATTTAAGGGCAAATCGTTTGAGACGCTTATTCAGCTGCCTGCTGGACAGAAGTGACTGCAAGCATGATGATCTATATCAGGGGTAACTCAAATGAAAATCGGAGATATTTGTTTATATATAATGTTTGGACGTACGTATGTCATTGTTGTACTTTGACCCTGGTGTTTTTGCGTTAGTTTGGTGGTCGACCCTGTCCCAAACTTCAGTAAACGGAATCCTCTGGTTTGTCGATCATTACCCACATCTTCCTAGAAATTGAACTGCTTAACGATTTAAATTCTTTTGTGGGTACAGTTAAAGCTTAAAAACTTTACCGGAGTTTCACTACTATTCGAGTTAGTGGAAGTGGTAAGTTAATGTGCTATTTGTCATAGTTGTAAGCCCTACACAACAGTATTTACTTGAAAATTCATTGGCCATTAATCTAACCACAGAAGGTCCAGTGGACACGGGAGATGGACGAAGCCTTCCAAGGTGTACGTAAGTGTTTATGTTCACGTGTTGTGTTAAATGTTCCACGTGCGAAATATTGTTTTGTGTTGTATACGGATGCGTCGGGTGGAAGAGTCGGTGCATGTTTACATGTTCGTAGAGAAGAGCAGGAGATGCCTGTGGCTTTCTTCAGTAGCTAGACAGCTAAGAAGTGCCGAGAATTCATACTCCGTCACCGAGTTGGAGGGTGTGGCTGTGGTTGTCTATAGTGTCTTGCTCGCTTTTCTCGGTCGCCCATAACATAAATAATTGATTTCAATATTACTATATTGGAAGCAATATTGTTTTACTCACATTAAGTAGTCTTTGATGTAAGAGAAACTACTAAATCTCTAAATTCACAGATTTCCAGAACTTGACAAAAATCTGCAAATGCTCCTGCTTTTGAAGAAATATTCTGTTCAACATCCATCAGTAATTTTCTTGTCTTGTCTTCTTTTGATATGTTCAAATCCATTATTTCACGGTAAGTTTGACGTGATATGAGCGTCTTGCTAAGACAGTGGTCTGCGATTAAGTTGACGCTGAATTGCAATCGTTCAACTAATATTGGATAGAACTTGAAAAATACGGTAGAACAATCTAAAAATAGTGAACACTCATCATTCAATATATGTTAGCTAAAAATAACATACCAGACTGGTGTGATTGAAGAGTAGGTTTCTTGGCTAGTGCTTCCGAAAACAATTCTTGCACACAGCAATTTCCAAGCACCTAAAACAAAATAGCAGCAAATGAATATGGCATTCAAGACTTTCTAGGGTTTAGTGTAGTTAATTGTACTGTCTGTAGAAGTCTTATATGTACACACAGACGGCATTAACAACACCCACACAAGCAAACATACATACAATCAAATGACCAAATTATACATCCTTTGAAAAACATTATGTCTCAAGTGGTAATAATTCCAATCATTTGCTAACCTGGAGGTTCCTTGATCCAAATACACTGAACTTGGCCAGTTGGCATCTTAACTCTCGGTATGTCTTGCTTTTCCAATGAAGTATTACTCCATCAGCACTCTCACCATCACGATCAGAGAGTGCAATAAACATTCTCTCACTCTTCACACATCCTGAGATTGCTTCCATATCATTTTCAGATATTAGATTATTCTGATTTGCATCATCAAACATATCTCTAAAGCAGCAACTCATAAAAGGTTCGAAATGGAGCAGTTCAGATAATATCAAATTATCAAAACTAGGATTGTCACACATGACTATCTCAGATCTCTGACATACAGCTTTGGCTATATTATTGATACTGTATAAAGCCATTTCTTCACAAGGCTTAGGAGGATATTGAACTTGATCTGGATGACAGAAATACTCTAGCACGTTCAAAGATGGACATATTTCCTCAAAACATTTCAAAGTAGTTCTTATCACAGAAGAACGTACAAATAATAATTTCTTGAGATTATTATCTTGAATGTTAGTATTTATAGAACGAAACATCAACACAACTGCCTGGCTTTGTTCAGCAACTTCTAAAAGACACTCTGTTCCGACTTCATTTCTCCAAAAGATTCCATTCTTCCAAACACAACAAGAACGACAAATACTAGGACATTCAAAACCACGATTCCAACTTTTCACAGGAAAAGCATTTTGAAATGCCACTCTAAGTAGCAATATTTGAATAAGACGAGGTGTGAAAAATGATGTCGCATCTTCTACTCGCAGTATCCAACCACACTGCACTACTGGTCCTGCCAGAGAATTCCACACAGTCTGTGGTTTCTCTATACTCACTAGTCCTGGGAAATAATAGAATTCATCAGAACTAAATTGAAGTTCAGCAGAGAGAAGCTCAAGAATTGAACTGTCAATAATTTTCTGACAATACTCTAAATGTAGTAGAAATCCTATCAACATTTCAATATCATAGTGTGGGAATTGTTTTGCTATAGTAGAAGAAGCTACTACTCCAGTGCTAGTGTTAACTATGCCGTGATGATGTCGAAAAGTAGGTGGAGCAAATAGAGAGCCATTAATTTCGTGTAAAAGAATTTCTCTGTTGATAACCAGCCAACTATGCGCAATTATTTTGTGATTTTGTAGAAATATAATATGACCTTTTTGATGCATTTTTTTTGACAATTTCACAAAACTAGCAGTGTTATCAGGAAGAAGATGGGCTGGATTCTCTTCTTCAAATGTAGGTTCATTTTCAAAATCGAATTTTTCACCTGAGCTCAAAGAACTGTCACTGTCAGAAGCTGGAAATGTATTTGGATCCATTCCTGATAAAATCCACTGTTCTTTTATATTATTGATATCACTTATCTGTACTGCAGGTTGGAGGTTAAAACTGTGAAGCAAGAAAGCATAAAAACAGTGCAGCAGAAAGTCTATTGGAGCTGAATTGCGTAGAACTGAAGCACATGTATTGATGTCTTCTCTAAGTTCTTTCAATTCATTGGAATATGACATTCGACAGTCTAAAAAGTAACAGTGAGCTAAATGAAACACACTATTTCTAAAAATATGTTTCATAGCATCTTTGCTGCAATTAGCTTTCATTTGAGCTATTAGATGCTGAATCTGATCAGCAAAACTAAAAGCAATTATAACTTGTGGCTGACTGTCTCCTGATTTTGATTTTACTTGACATTTAAAAAAATGGATCCAATAAAAAATGTCTTGTAAAATTAGACTCTGATCCTTCCTGCAGTCGACTAGTAGCAGAATGAGTGGAGTTGATGAAGCCATGACTGTGTGTAGTACTGCCTCATGGCTGGCATAGTATTCACTCTGACCTGCCAAGTCATAGAAGGACACACAACCTAGTTCTTCACTGTCATAAGAAGAAGGAATGATTCCAGCAGTGTGGGATTCTGCCTGCACTATAGTTTGACTGCTATCACTACATAGAGCTTTGATGAGCGTAGACTTTCCTGATGAAGGTTTTCCAGCAACTATTATGTTGAGAGGAGTGAGTGGAGGATTCTCTGACTGATACGTTTTAAAGAACTCCTTGTACAATACAGGGGACTAGTGTCTGCTCCATGTTCAATCAGTAATTTGATGATGTCATGATTGTCCAGGGAAGTCAACATTAGTGGAGTGCAATTATTGCAATCTTTCTGATTGGGGTCCAACCCAAGATGCGTTAAAATATAAACCACTAGATTCAAATTTCCATTCTTGCAGGCGAAATGAATGATTGATCTTCCTTTTGTGTCTTGCACATTTACCAGGCTTTTCAAATTCTCAATTAAATATTTTACAGCTTCCAAATCATTGTTAGAGTTGTCTGCATTTTAGCTGTTCAACCATATATATTCACAGCATTGACATTACATCCTTCACTTACTATTTTTATACAGGGCAAATTACAATGAGCTGATGCAATGTGAAGTGGTAAATTATGAAATTTATTATTTTCTTTATTTAATTTGTAAAAAACTTCTGGAAACTGTGCTTTCAATTTTTCTATTAAATACAACAAGCCATTTTCTGAAGCAATATGGAAAACATTGTTTCGTAACATGTGATGACTTGCTAGTTCTTTATAATCCAGATTACGCAACCATTCAGTTGAAACTAATTCTTCTTCTTTGCATGGTGAACTTCCAGGAATATAGAAAGAGGATTCCATAGCACATGCCATCATGTCCTGTCTGTTAGGGTGATGCTTGTAGAGCAAGTCTAGAGGAGTATTGCCATCTATATTTTTGTGAGTTATATCACATTCTCTCAATAAGTGAATGACTTCTATGGATAAACCAGATTTACATGCCAAATGAAGAGGATATTGCTGCCTAGAATTCAAAGTGTTTAACTTCATATACCCTATGAGATATGAGACTGCATCACTACTTCCACTAGCTGCTGCTACATGCAGTAATGTGTCTCCTGGTGTGACTTCTGTAACTTCAAATGATGGCACACGAATTTTCTCACATAAAATACTAATGTAGCTCTTGTTTTCATAATACACATCACATTGTGTCTATCAAGTACAAGCCAACGACATACGGAGTAATTGCTATTTAGGAAAGCCTCAAGTAATGGATTATGTCTATATACATTTTTTGTATTAATATCACACTGACAAAAACATGTCACTATAGTAGCATCATCGATATAGCGACAAATTAAATGAAGAAGTAAATTGCCCTTTCGGTCCATTGTATGGCACAAGTGTTTCCAAATTTCAGGTTTAAATAACTTAAGTGTATAACAAAAAGAAAAAAACTTCTTACTAACAGCCTTTATGACATTATGCCAGAAACAAGCATTGTGTTTAACAGTGTTATTTACAAGATCTACTGCATCATCAATTTTATCATAATTCTCCATCAAAGATTCAATAGGAAGTTGTCCTTTGTCATTCTTGCATTGGGCATTGTACCCAACATAAGCTATTATATGAGTATAATTTCTTTGTTCGTAGTCATGAGCAACATCTGTACATTTCTTCAAATATTCATTGTAAAGCTGTCCACTGATAATCATACCACCAGGTGTTCCACTGTTTACATGTTCTAAACTCTGCTCACTACTTAAATCAATTAATGCCACAGATTTTCGACATAATATAAAATGAAATTTAGGAAGACAAAGTACAATACTCATACAAGAATAATTTTGAAATCTCAATGCAACTTGAAAGGGAGTTAATTTTTCTTCGTTTTCTGTAAATAGAGATGGAAGATTAGCACTAACTAAAACTTTCCCTGTGTCTTTATAATTTAAACCACCATTTATGTAGAGCTTTGGTAATGTTTTAAACCTTACAAAATATACACTACTATCAGCTACTATCTGACCAGATATATACTCACAGATGTCTTCATGACCCAGACGACATGCTATATGAAGGGGCGTGTCTCCAACTTTATTGGTACAATCAATATAGTCACAACAACACACTTTCTTTACCATGTCTAGGTCTCCCAGTAGACAAGCTATGTGTAAAGGACTGTTGTGGTTAATAGTTACTTCTTCAACTAGCTGGTGGGAAGTTAGGAATCCAATAGACTTGTTTGGCTGATGTTGAATATAATCAAATACTTCTTCAGCTTTAATAGAAGTATCAAAAATATCTATAACACCAAAGCATCGTAACGATAACACTAAGATATGTACATTGTCCTGAAGCACATCGTACTGTATTGGAACAGCTTCCTGTTGTGATTTCACTTCTAGTACTTCATACTTAGCCCATTCAACCCATTTAAGTTGTTCTAAGTTGTCCTGAAGCACATCATCGTACTGTATTGTAACAGCTTCCCCTTGTGATGTCACTTCTAGTGAAAGTCCATACTTATCCCATTCACCCCATTCAAGTTTTTCTAAGTCGTCATAAAGCACATCGTACTGTATTGGAACAGCTTGTGATTTCACTTCCAGTGAACGTCTACATTCAAGTTCTTCTAAGTCGTCCTGTCACGCCGCGCATGGTCCCCCGCTACAGTTGGTCCCCCGCGGACCATGCGTGGTTGCTTTACTCGGTCCCACCCTGCCACAAACGATCCCCTCCACGTGTCTGATTTGGACATTCGGTGAGCCAGATTTTTATTGAAAATGAGCGAAGGCAGTGAAGAATTGAAGCTTATAGAAAAGGCTTATGTCAAATTGACTCGGGGTGTATACCCTGAAGGAGCTACAAAGAACGAAAAGAGGGTGATAAGAAAGAAGGCTAATACATTGGATATTATTGATGGAGTATTGTACTACAAGAAGAAAGATGGAAAAAGAGTAAGTATTATTCAGCTACATTTTAAAGTAGAACTGTAACAAGCAAGTGTACAGACGGTGCATGTGAATCGTACACAAAGTAAAGTACTTGTCATATTTTTAGGTAAGATTTATTTTGGACCTAAAGGAGCGAGAACAAATAATTAAATCCTGTCATGCTGCACCAACATCTGGTCACCTTGGTAGCAAAAGGACTCTGGCTCGAGTTACTGAAAGATTCATGTGGCCTGGCGTGGCAAAACAAGTATATTCTGTGGTAAGTAGCACAAATGTAAATTAATACTGGCTATTTATTAGTAAAATTATGTGTAGATTGAGACATGTGATGTATGTCAAAAAACGAACCGAAAAATCAGCACTGCTGCTCCAGAGCTTAGTCCAGTTCCTGTAGTGTCGCCTTGGCATCACATCGGTATTGATTTTATTGGGCCACTTGTTCCTTCTACTCAGGGTAATAAGTACATACTTACAATAAGTGACTATTTTAGCAAGTATGTTCTGGCAATTCCGATGGAAGATAAGCTCGACTTCTGGAGTATCTGCTGCTCTCTTTAAGGTGAATTACCAGTCTTTTATTTGTAACAGTCTTTTATTTGTATACAATTTATCACAATAATAGGTATTTATGGTATTTGGAATACCAAGTGTTATCACGTCTGATCAGGGTGGAGAATTTCGAAATGGTCTGGATTATGAGCTGATGACATTATTGGGCATTGACCACCGACTGACAACCCCATATCATCCTCAGGTTAGATTTATCTGTAAACATTGTATACATTTTGTGCTGAAAATATTTGATACTAGTGGTGTGCTTGAGCACAAATTCAGTTAGGTTTCATAAAACTACATTATTGAAACTTCAAACACTTAAGTTACTAGAGCCTGCGTCGAGTCGAGTCGAGTTATTTAATCATGTGCGTAGGGTAAACGGTTTCAGTGCCATAGTACCCACTTGCCGTGACTGATTAATTTATAAACAAAACAAAACAACAGACATTTGTAAGGAATTAACATACATGAGTTTGAACCTAGCCCTATAGTAATTGTCTGGGCTCAGCCAGACAAAGGAGATTTAAAGCAAGCTCAAGCAAGCCTATGGAACAATGAACTTGTGAACCACATTTTAATCATAATTCATTCACAAACCAAACATATCAACAGCACACTGTTCCATACTTAAGTCATTCATAATCTTTAATGATTGATCTATTAACTCTACCTGAAACACTCAGTTAAAGTAGTGTTGCGGGCGATACGCTAGATTAACATCCCCGATTTTCTATTGTGTTACCCCTGATAGTGTCTCGCTCGCTTCTCTCAATCGCCAATTAATTCCTTCACGATAAAGTTAAACAATAATATCATGGAGTATTGATATAGGCTGTCACACTTGAAGTCATGCAACCGTTCAATTTGACACCAAGTTAGTGATAGAATTGGAAAGTATGATAGAAGCGATTTTCCCCTTCTTTTTGCTTAGTTGAATGTAATCTTTTAAGATCTGCTTTTATCTTTTTACTTCGTTGGCTGTTCATCAGTAAATTTGGCACAGAACTATATTTTCAGTAGCATTTATTCTTCATTTTAATAGAGCTTTTTGTAAGATACTCGTAATGTCATGTAATAGTTATAGAATATGGTTATAAAATATTTATTTTACTTATAAAATTGATTAATTTTACTCGAGGATACTGTACTTATTAATAGTTGTTGACCTATTAAAATATTATTTGATTTTTTTTTAGTCTTACTTTACTTGTCAATGCCATGCAATGCTCTCAAAGAAAAAAATCAAACACTCTGTTTTAATGACGTACTACATAGTGTAGCTTAAATTTTTCAAAAAAATATTATTGTGATTATTGGTACTTTTGCATACATTTTCATAATCATTACCCCTTTTGTATAGGCTAATGGACTTGTTGAGAGATTCAATCAGACAATCCAGAATATGCTGATCAAATTTGTTGGGGAAAAGAAAGAAGTTTGGCAAGACTATCTGGATACATGTGTATTCGCCTACAATACTTCTATACATGAATCAAGCAAGTATTCTCCATTTGAAGTAATGTTTTATCGTAAGGCAGTATTACCAGTTGACTTCATCAGTACCACAAAGCAATGTTCTGAGGAAAATCTTGATGACTGTTTGAATAAATCTCACTCTCAGTTTACTGAAGCCCGTAAAAAGCAGTTAGAAAATGTTAAAGCCAACATTGTCATAGCTCAAGCTAGGCAGAAACAACAGTATGATCGCAAACATTGCAATCTTGAGGCTTTTAAAGTTGGTTCCATTGTATTAAAGAAAGATTTTCTTAGAAGAAAACGAGCTCATGGCAAATTTGATCCCAAGTGGGTTGGTCCATACATTATTACAAAGTTTCTAGGCAGAGGATTGTACACTTTAGAGCTCGTAGAAGATCGGACTAAAATTATCAGCAGAGTTAATGGTGTCCACTTGAAAACTTATTACCAGACTAGAACTTCCATTGATGAGCAGCTTACTGCTTCCTCCTCACTTGAGCAACTTAACCTTTCCAATAGTGAATTATTTGAGGATTGTATTATTGATGATAAGGGTTTCAAGATGAGCACTCCACTAAAGGATTCTCATAGTCAATCAAGCTTATCTCCTCTTAAATCATCTTCTCTTACCATATCCAACTCTTACATTTCTCTTCCACCTGCCTCGCCCAATCTTCCACCTGCTTCACCCAATCTTCCACCTGCCTCACCTATTCATCCTCTACCTGACTCACCTACTCCTGTTTCTTCTGCTAAATTAGCCCCGAGCTCTGCAGGAACTCCAAAATTGTGGTCTCATCCTTCAACCAAGATTGCTATGGGGCTCTGCTCCAGTGCATCACACACTGCAGTGAAACTTCACACACCTGCAATATCCTCACCTCTAGTGGCATCTGATAAAATTTCAAATGCTTCCCTGATAGTTGCTGCTCCACCTACTTGTAAAAAGCAAAAATTATCAATGTTTCAATCTACTTCACCAAAACATGCTAAATTGACGGCAACTAGTGAAACAGTTGTGAAGAAGCTAATGTTTGAACAAAGACAATCTAATGTGAATGACACTAAGCCCAGCATTATTGAAGTTGAAAAATATGATATGAAATCTAATCAAAGCTTGAAATATTGGCTTCCTCAATTGAAATTGACTGAATCTGACAAGGTGTTACTTCAAAATCCACTGGGTTGGTTGAATGATAACATTATCAATGCTGCTCAGCAGTTACTCAAGGAAAATTGCATTGACATTTCAGGCTTCCAGGATGTCATTTGTGGTGTAGCTTTGTCATTCAAAGTGGAGCCAGATGAATTCATACAAATCCTCAACAACTGTAATGGACACTGGTTAACCATTTGTAATATTGGATGTTCACATTCTACTGTGTCAGTTTATGATAGTATGTATCGTTCAGCAGGGAGACATGTCAATAGTCAGGTAGCTACTTTACTCCATAGTGATGAACCTAAAATTTATCTAAATATCATGGACACACAGCTTCAATCAGGTGGATCAGATTGTGGGCTCTTTGCCATAGCTAATGCCACTGCTCTTTCCTTTAAAGAAGATCCTGGGAAAATGTTCTACGATCAAAAGCAAATGAGACAGCATTTATATCAATGCTTGGAGAATGGAAAGATGACACTTTTTCCTGTGAAGAGAGTTAGACGTGCCCTTACTAAAATAGTTACAGTTGAAGCATTTGAAATTCATTGTGTTTGCAGACTTCCCGAAGGAACATTTCCCCGTGAGAGCTGGGTGAAGTGTACCAATTGTTTTAGGTGGTACCACACAAATAATTGCCTTAAAGTATCAAAGACTGAGCTGAAAGGAAAATGGCTATGCCCAAGCTGCAGTATGAACTGAGTCATGAACATTTTAATTATATTTTTACTGGTTTAATCAGTAATTGCATGTATGTATCCGAATTAAATGATTATTCTATTATAATCTTATGTTGTTAATAGTAAGATGGGGTAATATGCAATTAAATATGGCATTTGAAAGATTTACCAAACAATTAAAAAGTGATATATGGACCAGACCACATTGATGTTAGTTTAAAACTAGTAGTTTTAGTGAATAAAAGATAAACTAAGGCATGCAGACTAAATGTACTAGGTGAAAAGAATGCTGACACGAGATTACTTTAGTGCTTTGGGGGTCATGAAGTCCATAACTAGTTATTGTTTTATGAAAGTTGGGTAGTAGTTATTTAGTCTATAGCTATAGTTATTATGACAGTGTATTCTAAAGGAATATGAGCAATATTAAAAAAAAAATATATATATATATATATATAGTAGTTTTTCTGGTTTCAAGAATTCATAATTATAATAAAAGTAATCAAGTACAGCTTTAATTACTGTTTGAGTTATTTCATTCAAAAGTTGGGGAGCCAACAGTAATTTTTACTGATCTGCTTTGTTTTTTAATATGATAGCTCTAACATTACTATCATATTATAACCTCATTCTCTTGAATTTTCAAACTAGAGAAGGTTAAAATAGAAATGCAAATTTTATGAGAGGCATAGCTATTAACAACAGAAGTAGATGTTGTAGAAGTAGATGTTGTAGAAGTATATATTGTAGAAGTAGATGTACAAGTAGATATTGTAGAAGTAGATGTACAAGTAGATATTGTAGAAGTAGATGTACAAGTAGATATTGTAGAAGTAGATATACAAGTAGATATTGTAGAAGTAGATGTACAAGTAGATATTGTAGAAGTAGATGTACAAGTAGATATTGTAGAAGTAGATGTCTTCTAGTAACTGGCTCAAAGGACTATTTTTGTGAAGGGGTTTATTAAGATAAATGGCAGTGAGGCAGGAGGTGAATGGGAGTAATTATCTCTGACTTAATGATAAAATGAAAAATAATATTATGAATGTGTGGGAGTTATGTAGCAAGTTATGTCTTAGGCTTAGGCATTGATTGAAACTTGAACAAATGGTGCTCACTTAAGGCTTATCACCAGCCTAGAACTTAGTTGAAAATGAGCAGCTTAATTCAGAGGAAGACCGGCCCTGTACGTGTTGGATGTTGTTGTGCTCATTGAGGCTTGAATCATTGATATATCTTCAAGGTGAAGTAAAGAATGGTGCTCATGCACTTCTACAACCTTTGCATATCTTCTTGTCATGACATTATTTGGAGAATTTGACAATAAATTTTCTCCTGGCAGGATCATTTGGTCTTAAACTTCCCACAGATAAATAGCAAGTGTTCCTTTTCATCACAGAGCTTACATGAATAAATAGCATTAGAAGAAAGTGGTGATAAATTTTTACTTTTCTCTTGGAAGGAGGAAGAGACTTGAAAGGAAATGTTTTCCCAGAAGATGGCTTGATAGCAGTAGCTTCATTGGAAGGATTTCTGTTATTAACTTTCTTACCAATAAGTATAGCATGGTGAAGCATAAGTTTCACCATATCACATGAAGGTAGAATTTTGGAAGATTTTTCAATGTAACATACTTCTACAACATCTTAAACTTCTACAACATCTACTTCTACAATATCTATTTCTACAACATCTATACTCTACAACATCTACTTCTAACACCTACTTCTACCATCTATTTCTACTACTATATTTATACCTATGTCTTCTTTTAAATAATCTACTATATATTCTGCTTGAACATTTTGGAACTATTATTATTTACATTGCTTTGTTTCTGTGACATGGACAACAAAAAGGAACTGGCTACTCCCAAGGGTGGTACAACTAGAGTTTATGGATTCCTTGAAGAACAAGAGGGTCTGGAACCTAAAGAACTAATATCTCCTAAGGGGTAGACTAACCAACCCGACTTGATAAGGCAGAATAATTATATGAGATTGCCTATGTGACCATACAAGACCTAACAGATGGTTATTAATGTTCCCAGATTGAGTTCTGACCAATCTTATGATGATGCTTGTGTTGGAAGTGACCACTCAAACTGGTGATCATTATAGTTATGGGCTTGGAGGGGATCTTTTTGAGGTCCTAGAGTATATTGGGAAATTTTGAATGAGAACATCTTTATGAGCCAGAGTTGTCAGAGGCATTGACACTCTACATGCACAAATTGATCACTTTGTTGAAGTTAAAGGTTCTCCACACATCAAGGAACTGACAAGAGACATTTTAAGGATGTTGGACTTAAAACCTGTTGTGGTGGGTCATACAAATAGTGGTCTTCAATTTCTGTAATGAATGACATGCTGAAGGACCTCTTTGGCAGAGGACTTTCTTAAGCTCTTAAGAAATATTTAAGAATTATTTATTAGATGTGAATTTGGGAATCTTGTTTAGGTAGCTATTCATTGAACGTTTTCCAGAAGTACCTCCACTCCTCCAGTCAGCCAAGTCTCTATTACAGAATGGTGGTATACAAAGAGTTGGAGACTTTAACCCCCTGGCCTGGTGGTCCCCTCTACTCTTGGGTGTCACTTGCACACTCTCTTCAATGACTAATACAACAATGACAAGTTAGTGTGATGTGTGCCATCTTAATATATACAGGGATAGTTCTGCTGCTCAGTTTCTTACTGCATTTGCTGAGAATAGCTACTATAGACAACCACTCCAGAGTAGAATGGACACGATTAAAAATAAAACCAATAAATATTGACAATGACATTACATTACTGAACTAAGCTAGAAACAAACACAAAAACATATTGATCAGTGATCACCACATTTAATACATTTATAAAAAAACATAGCTTCACAAAGCATTTCATCAGTAATCACTACATCTAACATTGTTAAGTGTTTCCAATCAGAGCATCTCTTCCGCCTTCTTTATCCTTCTCTATTCTTCTCTCAAGGGACTGGATAGATGTCAGTATAATGTTATTTCTAGCCTAAGGTTCTCTACCAGTGTGTATAGCTAACACTCCAAAACCAATTAGCCACTCAACTTTAAAATTTGAGTGTAGTTATTACCTGGCAGAATACAAAGGATTTTATATTAATACAACTTCAGTTTATGCATTACTTCTTCTTCTACACACTTGAAGTTTAATAACAACATAATCATAAGTCTAGCTACCCTTCAGAATAGATAAATGGTCTTACAGTAACTGATTGAAGAAAAGGAGAGGACTTAACACACACAACGAACTACTTGCATCAAATAAAGCTCAGATTAGATGGGGGACCGTTCGTGGCAAGAGGGGACCGAGTACGGCAATAACGCCTGCCGCGCACGGTCCCCAGGGGACCGTCTACGGCAATATTTTTTGCCGTGGACGGTCCGGGGGGACCGTCCGTGGCAATAATTCTGCCGCATTTGGTCCGGGGGGACCACGCGGAGGGGGGACCAATTATCGTGTGACAGTCCAAGTCGTCCATAGCGATCAGCTACCGCAGAACGTTGGATTCACCCGTTTACGTTTTTTTTTTGGTACCATTTCCGGTTAATGGGTGTGTCAAATCTAAGTTAGATGTGTTAATCATACAGTCTATACGTAAGCCAACGATTATTTGGGGTGGTGTAGTCAGACCCTTTACCGAACCGCTACGCTTCGCATGGTACGTGGATCTGCACCAGTCAGGAATATTTTGCGATTGAATGTACCGAAATTCACCCGGTTCAGGTACTTTTCCCCACTCTCCCCTCACGTAGAAGGGGCTAAGTTGGCACTCAGTACAGAGCGCGCGTCGTCACGCTCTCCCCACCACGCCCACACTACACACACCTAGGAAGTAGGCGTCTAAGTCTAAGACCAAGAACATTTCTTTTCCATTTTGAATGGCGTCTAAGTCTAAGACCAAGAACATTTCTTTTCCTGCTATCAGACTCACTCAGAGGCCTACTAGGGGTAAGAGGAAAGTGGAATATCTCTACAAGGGAGATGCTGCTGAAATTGAGACTTCTACATCTACTGCTAGAGTAACTAGTGGGCTGTCACAGTTTGAAGAAGCTAATTTATCTCCACCTGTGACTGTGAGTGGGCCAGGTACATGTTCATCTGAGCCTACAAGCAATTGAAAGCAAATCTGCTGTGGTGGGGTGGGAAAAAGTAAGGCTGGCACTACTTAATGCAGTTGTAGAAGCAGCAGCCATGCCGTTGCATCGAGTTTGTGTTTTATGCAACTTGGAAGCTTCACTTAGGTGCAAGCAGTGTGGTCCTATAAGCTACTACTGCATCAATTGCTTCAAAGAGACTCATGCTAAAGTGAACTTTTTACATGTGGCGGAAAAGTGGGAGGTAAATCACCATTTTTTATTGAATGAGAAAATTATTATCATGTGATTTATCATAGAATGGTCATTTTGTGCCATTTTCCAAGAGGAGAACTTAAAGTTGATGTCAGACCAGATCATATTTGCTCCACGAAGAAAGAGTCAAAAATTTTATGCATTGATGGGAATGGTATGTTTACCATATATATTTTAGGACTCACAAAATTATTAAATCAATTATAGGGATGGAACACATCATACAGTTTGTCTACTGTAGCTGTGAAGCATTAGCCATTACTCTCGCTAGAGCTGAACTGTGGCCTGCCACTCCTGTCAATCCACGGTATGCGTTTGCTTTTGACCTTCTAAATTGGGCTGAGGCGTTACTGTTAGAGGCACATGTATCTCTCAAGGATTTTTGCAAAAGTTTGAGGTTGAGATGCCCAATTCAGATAATTAAGGTGAGTGTCAGCATGTGCTAAATTTAATTTGTGTCCTTAGAATTTTATTTTGAATGATATTTCTGGGAATCTCCACCCACTAATGGGTTTTGTATGTGTGTGTGTTTGGGGGGGGGGGCGGGTATAATTTGCTGAGCTTTTAGGGGCATGTGTGAGGGAAAACCTCTGATTGGGCGTAGCCCCTGAGCATCTAAAAATTGGTGGTGGGAGGGGGGGGGGTTAGTTACTTGACAACATTCACAGCTGCACAGGAGGCAGAACATTAGGAGCCGTAGTATCTGCCTATATAAAATGTTTTATCATTTATGTATGAAATTGTTATTATGTAGAAACGAGATTTATATTCGGCTCTCATTAATTCCTTTGAGGAATTCAAGTATGTAATTTTTATGTTTTATGTACTAGTAGTTTATGCGAGTTTTGGCTTAGATATCTCAAACATCAGCTAAGAAATATGACTTTTGCATGCAGCAACTTGAACTCTGGAAATGTTTGTCCGGCTTGTCCACAGGTAACTAATAATTATTACTATTTTTGGCTTCTGTTCTGCGTACATGTCAGTCGTTTGATCATTCTATTAGAGGGGCGGTAAAGTCATAAGATGTATGGATGGCCATTTTGGGCTGCCTCGGAAGAAGGCTGCTGGAAAGAGTCATAGGGAGCCCTTGCTGAAAGATATCTTTTTTAAAGATCAATCCTTAGTAGACCAATTTCTTGCTGATAATGAAGAAGTCAAATCACATTCACAAGTGAGTTGGTTTCACTTTAACATGGGCATGGATGCTTATTAGGTTTATTTATTCATCATTATTATCATTGGCCAGCAAACATTGGTCCAACATGGTTGTACACTAATGTGTATGTGTGTATTTTTGTGTGTGTATTTTTTTTATTGTCACAATTTTATGCAAATTAGATTGAGCTATAGTTCATCTGGTTTTCTAGCCATTTATTTTGCTTTGTAGAATTGAAATATTTATCATGCACCATTTTCCATTGTTTGCAAGCAGACATATTTAGATGCTAAGTATTGGAGGGAAGACACTGTATACTACTACTATTATTATTAATGCTAGATTTGCAGTAATTTCCTTGCTGGCAATGCTTTAAGAAGTGCTCGCAGATATAAAGCACTTGATGAAACAGCTGTTTTTGGCTACTGCTGTAGACATGAATTTCCAGGAAAATTCATCAACCTCAAACACGGGAACGGTTAGTTTATGAGCACTAATAGATTTAGCTATGTATTATTATTGCTGAGATATATGTAGGTTGGCATACAGTATTTATATCTTGCAAGAAATCCTGGATGAAATGCGGTTAAAGCAAACATCAGAAATGTATATTATGTATGACATTGCATGTACTCTTTCCAGCCATCTGCAAGTAAGTTTGGTGCAAGTAATCAATATTAATAATAAGAGGTGTGTATTGTTTAGAAACGAGGCATGACAGATGTTTTAAGAAAGGTTCATTTGTGTCTACCTACATTCCATTGTTACGGGCATAAGCTCTCATGTCAGGTTTGTTAATGAACTGTGATTGAACTTGAATAGGTTAAATTATTTTGTTGCAAAGTTTTTCTAAAATATTAAGATCAAAATACATTGTAAGCAAAATTCAGTATATACACTTGTAGTACCAACTGCTGCAGAAAGATCATAAACCCTCATTTGTTGTAATTGTCACAGATTGTATATGGTCCCAGAAGATGTGATGGTATTGGACTCAGTGATGGGGAAGGAATGGAGAGGTTGTGGTCTTATTTGCGTGGGTTTAATCGAATGACAAAGGAAATGCGTCCATCACATAGAATAGATGTTCTTAGTGTTGCATTGGAACATTATTGCATCCAAACTAAAGGAAAACTAGGTTTGTATGCATCATTACACCATATCATTGTTCTAAAATACTTTCCATATTAGCGTCATTACTTATTTGTCGTTGGGATCGGACCAGGAAGATGAAAGTTTTGGCTGAAGAAAGGCTGAGTGATTTAATACCTGACTATTCATCAGGTAAGTTGGTTGTGTTAAGTTAAGTTTTTTAGTATGTAGGGTGTTCCTTTGTGTGTGCGTGAATATGTGTGCTGGATGTAGGATGTATTTTAGGGGGGAGGGGGAATTTCCTTCTCCTCTGTCTGTTTCTCCTACTCTCCAGTATCTCTGACCTTTCTGTGTATCTTCTTCATTGAAGTAGTTACATTGGTCAGCCTTTTCTCACCTGATTCTATTTTTCTTGACCCTTACGTTCTCCTGCTTCTCTGCCTTTCTTCTACCAATGATCTGTGTTGGAATCCACTAGGATTTTAATTAGCTACTATAGGCTTATACTCTTTCCCAACTCTGTTCAGCAAATGAAATGTTTACGGTTACAGATACCTAGTGCTCAGTGTTTATAGAGGATGGACAGGGAAAGACCTAGGGGAAAAATGAAAATAAAAAGAATAGGATGCAATAGGTTAAAAAAGCACTCTAGGAAGTCTTTGAGCTGAAAGTTCCGGACGGTTTAATGATAAGTGTGCGGGACAACAATGCTAATTTTTTCCCTCTGTCTATGCTTTTTTTCCTCAGCTTAATGATTTTCCCATTTAAGAAGTGACCATGCTTTACCAACTCTGCTAAGCTCACGAATTATTCATGAACACACACTCGCAGTTACTGTCATCATCTGATACACATGTGTATTATTATATAGATTATGATTTGTGGGTACATGTTCATGTATGTCTACATGTCCATGCTATGATTTTAGAGAGTGCAGCCACAATTGAACAGTGGATCGAGGATGAAACTATGGTCTTTTCTAGCGATTCCAACAGTATCCTGTCAGGTAAGTTAAACAATATGTATAGATTAATCATTGAATACCGCAGAATATCATTAGTCTGTCAGCTAGCATTTACACGAGTGCCACAGGCATGAGCGTGAATGTCACCGACAGACGAGTGATAGTCACGCGGCATCCAATGATTAATCTATTTTTAAATGGCATAGAAACCGAGTGGCTAATGTAATGGATGCTGCCAAGAAGTCTTTCGATTTTTTTTTCTGATGAAGTCATTGAAAATATTTTCTCTAATAATCGAGGTGGAGTAGAAAGGGAATGTGAAAGGCAAGAAGTACCGCCATCTTGTAGCATTGAGAGTGAACAATCAGTTAGTCTTGACAAAGAGGAATTATGGAAGTTTTTAGAAGAGCAAAACAATTGTAATACTCAAAATAAAACGTTACCCGACTTGAGAATGTGGTAGCTATCGTTTGTGCAAAGGGATAAATGAAAAGTGAAAAATTGAGAATATTTCGCCCAAAGAATTGGACAGATTTCTCGCGGAGTGCAAGCGGTAGTCTGTATGAACCGAGAACTCTCAAAGCTAGTAGTAAAAAGTCTCTGCATTCATATGAAGCTATTTTATTTAACCAAATTAATGTAATGGCACAGAATGGTAATATATAATTAGCAGAACCTCAAGGGACGCAATAAGCATAAAAATGAAGCTAAGGGGGAACACAACAACCCAACGCAATAACTCCGGACTTCCCCTTTACTGCGGAATATTGTGGGCGTATGATGCTTTCCAATTCAATACATTTTCTACATAAAGGCACTCCATAGGCTGATTCAGTACACAATAATATTAATTAAATATTAGCAAATGTATATATTGTGGAGAGAGCAATTACAATTACATTGAACATAAAACTGTAGAGTTACCTTCTACAACATTATATGTTATATTTGGGTGAATTTAGGAACCTGAGTGTAATGCTTGACCTAGTAAAGACGATACTCGGGGCCTTGTAGGATTCCAAAATGTTGCCGATTAATGTATCCTAATCTAACTGTTTTATAATGTAGCAATTGTTGAAACCTGAAGAAGCAAACAAACTGTCCAATTTTCTTGATTTCAAAATGCTGCAGAGCATGATTCTGTAGTATATATATATATATATATATATATATTTTTTTTGTATATTAATTATGTATTTATTTATTTGTTTATTTATTTATAGCTGTCCCACAGTGGAAACTTTTGTACTTTCAAAAAATATGCAGTTATATTATTCCATAAGGTCAGATAATGTGTATACATTATTGCTACTGTTTCAGTTCATGTTATTGTAGGTGTCAACTAAGGTCTGGAAATCATGAAGCATGTGTCATGGAACAATTTTCACAGTCAGTTACCACTAATTATGCATTGGACAGTGTTGCAGTTTAACCTTGATTTATAGGTTAGATGAGATTATCTCTGAAGTGGAAAGAGAGCGTCGCTTTGAAAGATGGCTACCCTCCCATGAAGACTACACAACGTGTGAGCATTTATTACGAGGGAGCAAAAATGAAAAACTTGTGTTACAGTTGTGGCGGAGCAGTCAGAGACGATCTTTTCTACTCAAGCTGAAGTCTAGATATTCAGGCATGTAATAATTGATAGTGTGGTATACTCTTGTTTCATACATGCATACTGAGAAAGGTGGGAATATTGACATCATGGGGAGATCTATCTATAATGGCGATTAAGTAAGGGTCATTTTCTTTTTCCTTTTTTTAAATGATGACAGTAACCAATTTGAAAAAATATATATATACAGTATATATATATGTGACCGTCTACAGGAAAACCGGGCACAACGCGGCGTGCGTAAATATCGAGAAAAGATTGATCGATTTCTTAAAAATGTATTGTTTCAAACCGACGGAAGGGAACAGTTAGGTCTAGTTGGAACGACTTAAGCTACGACGATAAAACTTGGAGAGCTCAATATCTGGACGTCAACAACTCTGTAAGTGAAAAAAAAATTTTTTTCGAAGGGTGCCGCGTTGTGCCCGGTTTTCCTGTAGACGGTCACATAGTACTTGAGTCAGAGTGCCATGCACTTCGTGCGTACACTCTATCTTAACTCTTAGTGTTCATTGTGACAATACTTTCATGGAATCGTGGAATGGAATGAACAGTGGGAGTATCTGTATGAGGGACAAGTGGACATCCCATGGAATGTCCCATTGTCCCATGGGGACAGTGGGATGGGATGGACAGTAGGACACACATGCATCTGTAGTGGGACTGTATGATGGGATGGAGCATTTCTGGACATCTATGGATATATATATTCCACCCTAGATATCTTCACAATGATATCTTTAGGTACATGACCTGTGAAATACACGCTGTTATTTCACGCCTACCCGGTGGGTGGTTAGCCCCTACAACCAACTTTACCAGTGAGTTACCCATCCTCTATTACTAACTACATGCAGTGAAGATATCTAGCATGGAATAACCACTTATGACACAGTCAGAGTGATATGGCTAGATATTTCACTCCCAGGCTTTATTTTCACATAGAGGCGAGTGAAATAAAGCCTGAGAGTCAAATATCTAGCCATATATAACTCTGCTGGAGTGTAATAAGTGGTTTATTCCATGCTATATATCTTCACTGCTGTAGGTAGTACTAGGACTGGTAACTCACAGTCAGGTGATAGAGGATAAAGTTGGTCGTAGGAGCTACCCACACCCCCAGTTGATATTTTAGGAGCTGCTCTAATCCAGTTGAGTAGCTACATCAGAGGAAGTGGCTATTTTGGCCAGTTGATGCTATCTACAAGGGTAATGAGCTTGGCAGTACAGTGTAAACAGTGAGTTATTTCACAGTCATATCATGTATCTAAAGATGGGTGGAATATATATATATACTATGATAGAAAGGAATTAAGCAACTGGGTGTGCTTAAAATTGGTAAAGTATCATTGCATAGTGGATGTATTGACAATTCATGCCACATAATATTTCCAATTGAATTCATTTGTATGTATGTGTGTCCATATGTTTGTGTGTGCGTGTGTGTTTGTGTGGTGCAGATGGTCAAAAAATAGATAAGCGACTGTGTACACAGATCACCAAGGAGACTCGCGGAGTTCAGTGTCTAGTAGCAGAATACAATGCCACTCAGGAATGTCCAGAAGAGAACATTTTGACAGCAGAGGCACTGGATCCTTCTAAATTACAGTTGAGGCTGCAGTTAATGGGTGTGCAAGCTATGGGCACAAAGGTGGAAGAGAGGCAAGAAATTATTCAAGCCTATTTAACTTTGAAGCGAAGTTGTGAAGAAATTACGTTGCTGAGAGAGGATGTTAAGAATGTAGTAGCTTATTACGAAGACCTGAAGACCATTGTGTCATGTGAGATCAGTCAATTAGACTTGCAGCTGGATTCACAGAGCAGGGGGAAGATGGCGCTATTGCATTGTTTATTAGTGAACATCAAACAGAAATTAAAGCAAGGCCGCATAACCGAGGAGTTAATGGAAAACTCTGCACCGTTGTCACCATTGATTCTTGATGACTTTAGTAGTGATAGTGATTTATTGGATTGTGACTAGTTTGTATGTTTAATCATTTTTCACCATTTCATTTTGCTAAAATTATTTAATTCATTATAGCGCCTTGAAACAATAGACTGAACTGCAATTGAGAAGCATCATAGGGAAAATGCCAAAGTCAAGTAGCTCATATAAACCACAAATAAGAACTTAACTAAAGCTGCTAGCTATTCAGAATCATTTATGACATATAGCTATCTCATAATAGGGTGTTACTCGCTGGTGCAGTGTGTCAGGTAGATCTTACTAGACCTTTCTGGTCAAGACTCGAGATCCTTCACAGCTTTCTATGATGCAGAGATTGTACAAGCAGCTCTTAATAATAGTTCACTTGGTTCAGCAGACAGTTGATCACCTTCCTCCATACAAGCAACAATACCACACAGTCAATTAGGGAAACCTGGAATTTTAGCTAATGGTGAAGATACCCTGGAAAAGGCACTATTATTACAGAACAGTTATTATTTTGATCTCAAGCCACCACTCATCAAGTTTCATTCTTTTTATTAACTGTTATATTTATTTGGCCTCAATTAAACACACCCATCCAATCATATATTAACACTTAATAATATGCAATGCCATCTCATGAAAACAAAACTGCACTAGTGGAAATAGCTAATATTGAGGTAGAGTCAATATTTCCAAACACTTCATACAAATCCATTGTTCGAAACACGTTTTTAATGACATACAATCAGTATGAAACAACTTCTTGCAAGAACAACACCGAATCGTTGCTTTAGATTCGTCCATTGGCATTCGGCATTCACAAAACAAGTGAATCTTCTTAGACTACTTTAATATCCTTTGTCCAAGTCGCAGAGTTCTTGTTTTACTCATAGGAAAGCAGTCAATCTTCTTCTTCTTCTTAAAGCAACTTATAAGGTGTTTCCTAAATAAGGAACTGTCCCAATCATATTTTGCCGGATCTTTGCCATGTGCCAGTTCCACTGCATACGCAATTGCAAATAGATCACAATCATAATGGTTTGATTGTCTTTGTACATTCACCACATCAAAGTGTATAGAATCCCATTCACACTTGAAAAATGAACATGTGGTATTAATCAAGCTATTGCTTGGAGGTTTAGAAGTCAAACTGTCGTACATGTAGACGTTGTTGCTACCACGTTTGAAGGGCATATTGGACACCACAATCCAGTGAGAATTGTTCACATGCAGAATTTGAATAAAAGGTTCTCTACTATATATCTTCTTAAACAATTCAGTGCGCTTACTAAGTTGTGGGGATTGCCAGCCACTGATGTTGTCACCAAATTCTTCTTTAAGAATTGACTGAGCCGCCTGAATAATGTTGTCATTTAGCCAGCCTGAAGACTGCAAAATCAAAAAGTCATTCACAAATAAACCAAACTCAGATATCCAAAATTCAGAAGTCGCCGTCAAAAGTGGACCAGCAGTATCCAATAACTCAGGTCCAGCTGAAGAGGTGGCCGTCACAAGTGTGGGAAAGGCAGCATTAATTGGAATGGTAGACTTGATAGGAACACCAGACTCGACAGTAACGGCAGACTTGACAGGAACAGCACACTTGACAGGAAAAGCAGAGTTGACAGGAACGGCAGACTTGACAGGAACAGTAGACTTGACAGGAAAAGCAGAGTTGACAGGAACGGCAGACTTGATAGGAACGGAAGACTTGACAGGAAAAGCAGACTCGACGGGAACGGTAGACTTGACAGGAACGGCAGACTTGACAGGAACGGCAGACTTGACAGGAACGGTAGACTTGACAGGAATGGCAGACTTGACAGGAACGGTAGACTTGACAGGAACAGGCAGACTTGACAGGAACGGAGACTTGATAGGAACGGTAGACTTGACAGGAACGGCAGAACTTGACAGGAACGGCAACTCGACAGGACGGTGACTTGACAGGAACGGACTTGACAGGAACGGCAGACTTGACAGGAACGGCAGACTTGATAGGAACGGTAGACCTTGATAGGAACTTCAGACTTGATAGGAACGGCAGACTTGACAGGAACGGCAGACTTGACAGGAACGGCAGACTTGACAGGAACGGCAGACTTGACAGGAACGGAAGACTTGATAGGAACGGCAGACTTAAACGGCAGACTGAAGAACGGAAAACTTGATAGAACGGAAGACTTGACAGGAACGGCAGACTTGACAGTAACGGTAGACTTGACAGGAACGGCAGACTTGACAGGAACGGCAGACTTGACAGGAACGGCAGACTTGACAGGAACGGTAGACTTGACAGGAACGGAAGACTTGAAAGGAACGGCTTGACAGGAACGGCAGACTTGACAGGAACGGCAGACTTGACAGGAACGGAAGTCTTGATAGGAACGGCAGACTGGATAGGAACGGCAGACTGGATAGGAACGGCAGACTGGATAGGAACGGAAAACTTGATAGGAATGGCAGACTTGATAGGAACGGAAGACTTGACAGGAACGGTAGACTTGACAGGAACGGTAGACTTGACAGGAACGGCAGACTTGACAGGAACGGCAGACTTGACTGGAATGGAAGACTTGATAGGAACGGCAGACTGGATAGGAACAGCAGACTTGACAGGAACGGTAGACTTGACAGGAACGGCAGACTTGACAGGAACGGAAGACTTGACAGGAACGGCAGACTTGACAGGAACGGCAGACTTGACAGGAACGGCAGACTTGACAGGAACGGAAGACTTGACAGGAACGGCAGACTTGACAGGAACGGAAGACTAGATAGGAACGGCAGACTGGATAGGAACGGCAGACTTGACTGGAACGGTAGACTTGACAGGAACGGCAGACTTGACAGGAACGGCAGACTTGACAGGAACGGAAGACTTGATAGGAACGGATGACTTGATAGGAACGGCAGACTTGATAGGAACACCAGACTCGACAGGAATGGCAGACTTGACAGGAACGGAAGACTTGATAGGAACGGCAGACTGGATAGGAACGGCAGACTTGACAATAGGATTAATCAAAACAGTAGACTTGGTTGGAACATTAGAACTATCTGACATGGCCAATTCTGAACTAGTTATTGGAATTGAAGGTGGTTCCCCGCCTAAATACAATAATATAAACCAGAGTGATATTTTGGGAGAAAATGAAATGGCAAAACTTACCAGCTAAAATTATGGAGCGTATACAATCTAAAAAGGAATGCCTAACACAAGTTTCACAGCTTTCAGTATAAGATACTAGCATATCCTCTTAAAAAAATGCAAACGCCAATCCTCTGTAGTTTAATTCACTGAGCATGTTCAGCTACAGTTCACATATAGCAAGTGGAACAAAATATTTATATACACACTACATATATATATATATATATATATATAACAAACCTGACTCTCCACCTTTTTGAATATTTTAGCTGCAAGCCTTTCTGATATCCACTGAAGTGACTTGTTTAATCTCTGTTTCTTGTTTATCCACAAGCTGTTGTTTGCCATCATTATCAAGTTTCCAGTATGCCTTACTAGCTGCTGAACAAAAATCAGCAGGACTTCTAGCCATGGCTGCCTTACCCACTAAATTAAAATAGGAATTTATCAACACTAGTAATGTGCACCTGCCTTATGGCAAGTAAGTGTCACCTTGGAAAAAATGCATATACAACACTCAACATCATAGCCACTACTCTATTCTATTTACTGCTGAGGGTGGTCATAGTAGAGCGACAAGTTTAAGTGTTGGCAAATATTTTTTTGTACAAAATTTTGAAGTTAAGAATTTAGAAACTAGAAAAAGAATACACCCTGCATTTTGCAGGAACCCCTGTGGTAGCGCTGTGACTGAATTTAGGATAGCCATATTTATAAACAGTTAGTTATAACTTTTAGTATTTCTTATTCGGACTACGATACTATTTTTTGTATATCACCGGATAGTTTCGACTCAACCAGTTTTTAAAATACACCTCTTCCTGATTGTCTTTACAGAAAAAGAAGGAAAAAAATTGGTATAATCATCATATTACCACACCGGTCGTCAGAAACTTTCAAAAAGGCTTAGATGGCCACAGACGAGAGAACTGATCATAATATCCCCCTGGTGCATTCACTCGGAAGATTATTTACATACAGGATTGTAGACATATAGCTACCACCAGTTGAAGGATATTCTAAGCTCATGCATTCATATCTTTCAAGTGGTGTGCTTGAGCACAAATGGTGAGTGAGCCTCCCTAGTTAGGTTTAATAAAACTACGGAGTTGTTATAAGATTAATTTTAACTTCTAACACTCCAGCTACTAAAAACAAACAAACAAAAAAACCAAAAACAAAACAAAACAAAAAAACAAACTTTTTTAAAATTATGCATATATGGTAAAGGGGTTTCCACTTGCCGCAACTGTTTGAATTTAAAACAAAACAAAACAACAGCAACGTTTGAACCTAACCCTATACTTAGACATGCTCACTGATTTAGTAGCAGAAAAAAGCTTTGTAAAGGCAGCTAATACATACATACATACATACATACATACATATTTGTTAGTTAAATGTTTACTTTGTGCTATTCTTTAGCTTAGCAGTAGCCATAACTTGCAACACTTCATACACATGCCCACACATATCTAAACCATCACACATCCCTGATTCTTAATTCATTACCACTGTATAGAGTCTAGCTTGCTTCATTTGCTCGCCAATAACTAGTGGTGTGCTCACCACAAATGGCCAGCTATATTTTAATGATATATGTATTATTATATTCTAAATAATAATTTTTATCTGAGGCCAAAAAGAACTTTGCCATTTAATGGTGCCACAGTAGTCTTTTTTCAAAGAGATAAGTTGGTAGAAGTTGAAGTGGCCAAACTGTACTTGCCATGTAACAGCGCTAGAAAAGTAGTGCAGTCTTACAGCGAGTCTCACAGTCACCCATGTGTTGTTGGTTGACAAGTAAACAAAATTTAAAGCGCACAGGTCTGCCAAGGATAGCATTCACTATGCAGAGCAGGGGAATGCTTTATCTAACTTACTCAAATGGAAACAAGGAAGAAGAAAAAAAAATTGCACAAGCAAAAAAAAAAATAATAATAAATAAAATAATAAAATAATAAAATAAAATAAATAAATGAAACACCAAAGGTGAGACCCAGTTCTACTATACACTAGCCAAGTCATTACAAATCATCTCAGATCAAAAGAATAATTTATTGGTATTCTAATAAAGTATCAATATAGCTTGAGCAATTAAAACATAGGTGTAAACGCTGTCTTCATAAGCAAAGAAGTTAAACAGGCCAGAGACATTCACCGATATATATTTTCATTGTGAAACTTCCTGTCTACATAACGCAAGACTATACTCAGCAGCAACAAATTATTCACTCACTTGATTACATGTGACAATAGGGGGCATTACCCACAAAAGCTAGTACCGCTATGCTGAGCTGACAGCTTAGTGTTTTCTCAAAAATCAGCTAAAATTTTGAAAAAGTAGCACAAAAAAAAATCATTATAAGTTCATACTACCTACAGCGGCTAATTGTCAATAATTTCCAAAATCAGAGTGTGACAGACAGACAAACAGACGACTACTATAACCCATATGTGCACACTGAGAGTCAATAAATAAACATATCAAGTCTTGATTACTTACCCCTATGGGTGTCAAACTAGCTTTACTTGTTCGCCAATTCTTAACTTCGTCTTTTGCACGAACTATTTTAACTATGCAAGCTAGCAAGTACTACTCAGATAAAGCACCCACCAAAAATAAAGACTGGAGGCCTGCTATCTCTCAAGAAAAGCCTCGTTACATTTCTTTGTTTATTACTTACGATAACGACAAGTTCTTTTTGAATTCTACTGTACTTTTTCTTAATTACTCACCATACAGGTGAATTATTGGCAAGAGAGACAGAATACAGTGGCATCAAATTGAGAATTGGGGATATTAGTTTATATGTGTGTGAACGTACGTACGTCACTTGTACTTTGCATTTGACCCTCTTGTATTTTTGTGTTAGATCAGTGTTTGTGTTAGATCGGTGTTTGAGTAGGTAAGGGGTAGCAGTAGGTATAGGGTCTGGCTACGCGAGACTAATACAACTCTACGTATTACAGAATAATACTCAGATTGCAGAGTACTCCAGTCATTAAAATTAAAATTATATATACTAGCCTTCTTACCTTCAGATTCTCCAAAACATTTCTGAAAAATCTGCCAGGAAGTGTGTATCTTGGGAGCCACTTCTACCAATCGCTTAGTTTTAGCATGATTCTGCTTGTATCTCTTTTTCTTTACCCAATTCTAACGATTGGTTAACATTTTTAAAACCAAATTTACTGGTATTATCTATTTACTCACAGCCACTTGCTCCACTTCCAACCCAGTCTCTGTAGCTGTTTGTTCAAGAAGGGGCCTGTACTTCTTGGCCACACTGTTCATGCCACCTTCATACATGGCATTTAGATGTGCTATCTGGGCCACACTAAACGTTCTCCTCCTCTTAGCTGGTCGCTCCCTGGGCTCATCTTTACCAACATCGCTTTCACTAGAGCTGCAGTAACCCTCCATGCCTGGATTTAAGATAACGAAGGCGGAGTCAGTGTGCAATTGTGTGCATGCGCGTTTGTACTGAGTGCCAACTTAGCCCCTTCTACGTGAGGGGAGAGTGCCACTAATTTCCCTTACTGAATAAGGGGAAAAGTACCTGAACCGGGTGTTGGTAAAGGGTCTGGCTACGCGAGACTAGTCATAACCGGGCATATATTGAATACAGCCCCGGAAAGAAACTACCAAAGCTTCTTAAACTTTTTCATTTTAACAAGTAAACTTAGGGTAATAAAGCACACATTAGACCCGCCCAGTTTTTACTGTGGGCGTCGACGTTATTGCGCGTTTGAGCTGCTACTGTCATGTGACCATTGGTTTCCGGTTTCGCCAAGTGCATCCTTCCTCTTATGCCACATTTGTGGTCGCGCCAACTCAACGCGGACATAACTAATTGCTACTGTTTATGCTTGCTTAAGAAAGTCTGTTAAATAGGACAAACTCTTATGTACGATGATATCATAGACAATAAACAACATTAGTCATGAGCGTAGGATTATTGGACCACTAGTACGAGATTGGACATACATAAGTGTAATCAGCACAAACCCTAACATAACATGAATACAATTATACATGTAGTTAATATTATATTTGAAGCAATATTGTTTTACTTACATTAAGTAGTCTTTGATGTGAGAGAAACTACTAAATCTCTAAATTCACAGATTTCCAGAACTTGACAAAAATCTTCAAATGCTTCTGTTTTTGAAGAAATATTCTGTGCAACGTCTATCAGTAACTTTCTTGTCTTGTCTCCTTTTGATATGTTCAAATCCATTATTTCACGGTAAGTTTGTTGTGATATGAGCGTCTTGCTAAGACAGTGGTCTGCAATTGAGTTGACGCTGAATTGCAATCGTTCAACTAATATTGGATAGAACTTGAAAAAAAAAGTAGAACAATCTAAAAATAGTAAACAATCATCATTCAGTATATGTTAGCTAAAAATAACATACCAGACTGGTGTGATTGAAGAGTAGGTTTCTTGGCTACTGCTTCCGAAAGAAATTCTTGCACACAGCAATTTCCAATCACCTAAAACAAAATAGCAGCAAATGAATATTGCATTCAAGACTTTCTAGGGTTTAGTGTATTAAAATGTGCTGCCACTAGAAGTCTTATATGTACACACAGACGGCATTAACAACACCCACACAAGCCAACATACAATCTACATACAATCAAAGGACCAAATTATACATCCTTTGAAAAACATTATGTCTCAAGTGGTAATAATTCCAATCATTTGCTAACCTGGAGGTTCCTTGATCCAAACACACTGAACTTGGCCAGTTGGCATCTTAACTCTCGGTATGTCTTGCTTTTCCAATTAAGTATTACTCCATCAGCACTCTCACCATCACGATCAGAGAGTGCAATAAACATTCTCTCACTCTTCACACATTCAGAGATTGTCTCCATATCATTTTCAGATATTAGATTATTCTGATTTGCATCATCAAACATTTCTTTAAAGCAGCAACTCATAAAAGGTTCGAAATGGAGCAGTTCAGATAATATCAAATTATCAAAACTAGGATTGTCACACATGACTATCTCAGATTTCTGACATACAGCTTTGGCTATATTATTGATACTGTATAAAGCCATTTCTTCACAAGGCTTAGGAGGATATTGAACTTGATCTGGATGACAGAAATACTCTAGCACGTTCAAAGATGGACATATTTCCTCAACACATTTTAAAACAGTTCTTATCACAGAAGAACGTACAAATAGTAATTTCTTGAGATTATTATCTTGAAGGTTAGCTTTTAATGAACGAAACATCAACACAACTGCCTGGCCTTGTTCAGCTAATTCTAAAAGACATTCTGTTCCGACTTCATTTCTCCAAAAGATTCCATTCTTCCATACACAACAAGAACGACAAATACTAGGACATTTAAAGCCACGATTCCAACTTTTCACAGGAAAAGCATTTTGAAATGCCACTCTAAGTAGCAATATTTGAATAAGACGAGGTGTGAAAAATGATGTTGCATCTTCTACTCTCAGTATCCAACCACACTGCACTACTGATTCTGCCAGAGAATTCCACACATTCTGTGGTTTCTCTATACGCACTAGTCCTGGGAAATAATAGAATTCATCAGAACTAAATTGAAACTCAGCAGAGAGAAGCTCAAGAATTGAACTGTCACTAATTTTCTGACAATATTCTAAATGTAGTAGAAATCCCATCAACATTTCAATATCATAGTGTGGGAATTGTTTTGCTATAGTAGAAGAAGCTACTACTCCAGTACTGGTGCTGACTATTCTGTGATGTTGAAAAGCAGGTGGAGCAAATAGAGAGCCATTAATTTCGTGTAAAAGAATTTCTTTGTTGATGACTAGCCAACTATGTGAGATGTTTTTGTGATTTTGTATAAATATAATATGACCTTTTTGATGCAATTTTTTTGACAATTTCACAAAACTATCACTGTTATCAGGAAGAAGATAGGCTGGATTCTCTTCTTCAAATGTGGGTTCATTTTCAAAATCAAATTCTTCACCTGAGCTCAAAGAACTGTCACTGTCAGATACTGGAAACGTATTTGGATCCATTCCTAATGAAATCCACTGTTCTTTTATATTTATGATATCACTTATCTGTACTGCAGGTTGGAGGTTAAAACTGTGAAGCAAAAAAGCATAAAAACAGTGCAGCAGAAAGTTTATTGGAGCTGAATTGCGTAGAACTAAAGCACATGTATAGATATCTTCTCGAAGTTCTTTAGATTCATTGGAGTAAGACATTCGACAGTCTAAAAAGTAACAGTGAGCTAAATGAAACCCACTATTTCTAAAAATAAGTTTCAGAGCATCTTTGCTGCAATAAGCTTTAATTTGAGCTATTTGATGCTGAATCTGATCAGCAAAACTAAAAATAATTATAACTTATGGCTGACCGTCTTCTGACTTTGATTTTACTTGACAATTGAAATAATGGATCCAGTATAAAATGTCTTGTAAAATTAGACTCTGATCCTTCCTGCAGTCGACTAGTAGCAGAATGAGTGGAGTTGATGAAGCTATGACTGTGTGTAGTACTGCCTCATGGCTGGCATAGTATTCATTCTGACCTGCCAAGTCATAGAAGGACACACAACCTAACTCTTCACTGTCATGAGAAGAAGGAATGATTCCGGCAGTGTGGGGTTCTGCCTGTACTACTATGGTTTGACTGCCATCACTACATAGAGCTTTGATGAGTGTAGACTTTCCTGATGAAGGTTTCCCAGCAACTATTATGTTGAGAGGAGTGGGTGGAGGATTCTCTGACTGATACGTTTTGAAGAACTCCTTGTATGTGTCATACAGGGGACTAGTGTCTGCTTCGTGTTCAATCAGTAATTTGATGATTTCATGATTGTCCAAGGAAGTCAACATCAGTGGAGTGCAATTATTGCAATCTTTCTGATTGGGGTTCAACTCAGGATGCGTTAAAATATATTCCACTAGTTTCAAATTTCCATTCTTGCAGGCCAAGTGAAGAATTGATCTTCCTTTTGTGTCTTGAACATTTACCAGGCTTTTCAAATTCTCAATTAAAAAATTTACAGCTTCCAAATCATTGTCAGAGCTGTCTGCATTATGACATGCTTCATGAAGAGCTGTTCTACCATATTCATTCATAGCATTGACATCACATCCTTCACTTACTATTTTAATACAGGGCAAATTACAATGAGCTGATGCGATGTGAAGTGGTAAATTATGAAATATATTTTTTTCTTTACTCAATTTGTAAAAGATTTCTGGAAACTGTGCTTTCAAGTGTTCTATTAATTTTGTCTGGGATTCCCAAAGATTCCCAGACAGCTCTTGGAACAGCTAACATTATTATCCATATACAAACTTACCCATTCCATTCATTTCCATTTCCAGCATGTCATCCCTTTACCATTTCATAACATTAGCCTAGATAATTATATTCATACCCTTCCTGTAAACCACACCATCCCGCACTTTGTTCTGCTCTATATATTGTCTTCTATCTTTAATGATAAAAGGTTGTTCACCTATGCTGAGACTTGGGTTACCCCTTAGGTTGTGTGCGTACTTTACTGCTGTGTGAATCCGAGGCTGAAAGCGAAAGCCATCGGCCTCGGACACTCACGACTTCAGCCGTGCCTCAGTAAGTGAATACCGAAGGTACGGGGAATACTTTGAACCCGCTGATCCGTAGCCAATGTTTGAAGTGGGCCCCTACAAATGGTCCTTCGAGCCGGATAGCCACTCCCACCAGATACAGTCAACACCAACCGATAGCCACTCCCACCAGGTACAGTCAACACCAACCGACCGGCCAAAACCAACCAACACCCATCGTCACGTTCAACTTAGACCAATTCAGATTCCAGTAACAACTTAATCTTCTTCATGTCCACCGAGGAAGAACAGACTATTGCTCGTGAGCGCAAGAGGCGCTCTACTAAGAAGGGAATGATCACCAGGATCAAGACCTCACTCCAAACTTTCCAGGCCTGCCATCCGGAAGGCTACTCCATTGCCACCATTCAGGAGCTCAAAAACGATCTCAAGGGTCACATCCATGACTACCATCAGCTATGCGACACCATCGCAGCCTTCGTTGGAGAGCACCCTGAGTTTGAAGCAGACGACTACGCCATCGCCGGGAGGCATGAGGAGGAATTCCAAGGCATCCGCAACCAACTCACCTCACTGCTTGAAGCCAGGAAGCTGTGGGCTGACTGCCAGGCTCTTTGCATCGAGATGGAAGAAGAGTTAGATGATCCCAATCCAGGCTCTACAAGCTTCCGCGAAGCAGCCACCCAGCTCACAAGCTGTGCCGCACCCCTTGCGGCAGCCGCCCGGACTCACGTCAAAGCTATGTCTGCGCTGAAGGAGACCGTGGCTGGCGTCCAAGAAATGTCTAGGAAACTCAAGGCCATCCTCCGAGGTTCCGACACTACTCCAGCTGCAACCACAGCAATTTCAGTGACTCCTGCTCCAGAACCTTCCCACTCACATGCATCTCTGAAGATTGACTTGCCTTCCTTCGATGGTTCACCAGAAAACTGGGAGCAGTTTGAGACTCTGTTCCTGTCCACCGTCCGGACTCGTGCCAAGGGGTTCTCGCCTATGGAGCTCCGCGGCCTTCTCCGAAACTCTGTCAAGCCTGAGAGAGCTAGGAGGATTCTGGACAACCTTCCCTCTGCCTCCACCTCACTGGATGAGATGTTGGTAGAGCTCAAGGCCATCTATGGCTCTCCTGCCGTAGTCGGGCCTATCCTCGTGAAGAAAATCCTGTCGTCTTCTAAGTTAGAATTCGACTACCACTCCCTCACTGCCTTCCATGATAACTTCTGTCTCCCGTGGAAACGGTTCTGCTCGCTCACAGATGGCAGCCTCTCAGCCTTCCTGGCCATCCTTGCTGTCAACAGAATGAATGACGGCTGCCGGGATGAGTGGCTGAGGACTGCAGACAGCACGAATGTACCCAAAATGGAAGATGTCACCACGTTCATCAAGAAGTGGATGACGAAGTTTCCAGGCCCTTCCAGCCACCATCATCCATCTCCTGCTCCATCCACTCCTCAACATTCCAAGCCTCCACACTCCAGACCCGATCATCAATCGACTACGAGTAGGAAGACCCTCCCTGGTTGTCATGCTTGTGGCCAACAGCATGGTCTGCTGAGATGTGAGAGCTTCAGAAACCTCAGTGTTGATGCCCGTACATATCTCGTGAAGAAACACAAGCTCTGTATGAATTGCTTTTCATCTGCGCATGGATATCGCTCCTGTCCAGGACGCTTCTCCTGCAAGACATGCAATGGAAGACACCATACGATGCTCCATCGTGAGTCAGCTTCACCTTCCACTCCAGCCGCTTCACCTACCACTCCATCTTCCAGCACAGTTCCATCCATGACCGCTGCAGCCACCGCCCCGACCTCGAGGTCCCTGCTGACTGCATTGGTCAACATCCAGCATGAGGGGAATGTCTACCACGCCCGGGCCATCCTGGACACTGGTGCAGCCATCTCCTTCATCACAGAAGCTGCTTCCTCTGCCCTGCACTTGGAGCGTACATTCCAGCCAATGCAAGTCACAGGGACCACAGGTGAGGGGCAGTGTAAGTTCGCAGTAACTACTCCTATCATGTCTAGTGACGGTCAATATGTTTCTCAGCCTATACGTTTTACGGTCATTTCCAAGTTACCCAAACTGCAGATTCCTCCCAATTCATCAGAGATCCTGGCCCTTCCTGCCTTCCGGACCTACCGCCTCGCAGATCCTGAGCTTGGTGGCAGTGTTGATATTCTACTAGGAGTCCATGACTGCCTGCAGATGTTCACGGGACCGGCCTTCCAAGTTCAAGGCTTGGCTGCTCTACCCACGCAGCTGGTACTTTGCCTCAGTGGTCAGCTCCAGTCCTCTGACCCTCCACTTGCCCTTGTTGCCACCATACCTCCCACAGACCTCCGTGAAGACTTGTCCAAGTTGTGGGAACTCGACAGGGTCCCGGAGTCTCCCAAGATGTCTTCCGAGGACCAGAGGGTGATCAAGGAATTCAATCAGACATACTCCCTACGTGATGGTCGTTTTTCTGTCTCCCTTCCTCGCGTGCCAATGCCCCCACAGCTAGGTGAATCCCGTCGCCAGGCTATCTCCAGGCTCCTGCAAAACGAGAAGAGTCTCGCAAGGAAGGGGAAACTGGACGCATTCCAGAGTGCAGTCCGAGAATATGTGGAACTCGGCCATGCACACCTCATCCCTCGCCATCAACTCCAACCTCCAGTCTCTCACTTCTACCTCCCTGTGCACGGGGTATTCAAGGAAAGTTCAACCACAACCAAGGTTCGAGCTGTCTTTGATGCCTCGGCTAGGACCTCCTCTACCTTCTCCTTCAACGACACCTTACTCCCAGGACCGAACCTCTACCCCCCCTCACGGACGTCCTGCTCAGATTCAGGAAATTTCCCGTAGGCATGTCAGCCGATATTTCCAAAATGTTTAGGGAAATTCTCCTGAACCCCGCTGAAAAGGACTTCCACCGATTTGTGATGAGGGACGCAGCCGGCAAGATCGTCGTGCAGGATGGACCGCCTCACCTTTGGGGTTAAAAGTTCTCCGTATCTGGCCACCCAGGTTCTACACACCCTGGCCTCTCTCCACTCCTCCTCCCATCCTTCTGCCGCTCATGCCATCACTCACAATTTTTATGTTGATGACTTCTTAGCAGGTGCTGAGTCCGTGGAAGCGGCCAGCTGCCTCCAGCGTGAGTTGTCTGACCTCCTGTCCAAAGCTGGTATGGTTCTGAGGAAATGGCGCAGCAACTCCTCGGACCTACTTTCCACCATTCCTGCTGTGCTCCATGATGCCTCCTCATCCTTCCAGATTCCAGCACCCTCCATGTCTCCGAAGGCCCTCGGAGTCCATTGGGACGTTGCCCATGACACCCTACACGTATCCATTCCAGCGATAGCCCCCTCCACCATTGATGTCACCAAGACACAGATCGCGTCAGCCACAGCAGGTGTGTTTGACGTATTGGGGTTGTTCTCTCCCGCAATTTTGCCTGCAAGAATCCTCTTTCAGGAAACCTGGCAAAGATCTCTGCCCTGGGACTCACCCATTCCAGATGACATGGCCGTATCTTGGTCCACCTGGGTTGAAGATCTACCATCACTGAACAGCCACTCCATTCCTCGCCGACTATCCTATCCAGCCAGCCAACACACTGATGAACTTCATGGGTTTTGTGATGCGTCGTCGTGTGCGTATGGGGCCTCTATCTACTTACGAGCATCCGCTCAGGATGGATCCACCCATGTCACCCTCCTCACGGCTAAGGCCCGAGTGCTGCCCGTGAAGCCGGTCACAATTCCCAAGGCTGAGCTGCTCGGGGCGCACTTGCTGGCCAAGCTGCTGCACCATACCTCAGAAGTCCTGGACATTCCTCATTGCCGTGTACACGCCTGGACAGACAGTGAAATTGTCCTCCACTGGCTGCCGAAAACTCCACCCCAGCTCGACCGTTTTGTGGCCAACCGGGTCTACGCCATCCAGGAGCTCCTTCCGGCGGTTACGTGGAGACACGTCCCGACCACTTCCAACCCCGCTGACTTGGCAAGCAGGGGAGTTCGTGCCCCGGACCTGGCCATGTCAGCACTCTGGTGGTCAGGTCCGGCATGGCTCTCCTTGCCGCAGAGTCAGTGGCCAGCCACCAAACTCTCCAAGCCTGTCATCCCAGCCTTAGTCGCAACTATCCGGTTACCTTCGACTCCAGGTCCAGCTGTCCTAGCATTCATCAAGGCTCTCTGGAAGAAGTTCTCAGACTTCTTTCACCTTGTCCGAGTCTGTGCATATGTCTGTAGGTTCTACCACAACTGCAGATCGAGTCAAGACTCCCGTGCCTCAGGTTCTCTCTCCTACGAGGAAGTCGTGAAGGCCAAGTCCTTGGTCTATCGCCTGGCACAGTCAGAGTTCTACCATGATGTGTTCCCTGCCGTCAAGAACTCAGAGTCCCTGCCCAAATCCCACCAGCTGTACAAGTATCAACTTTCCATCTCCAACCATGGCCATCTCCTTGCTGCCACCAGGATCAGAGATCCGGAGTCTCCATCCAAGCCTACAACTCTGGTGGTCCTGCCCAAACATTCGGAACTTACCCATCTCCTCCTCCGCTCCCTCCACATTGCATATTCACATGCTGGCATCTCCGCTATGCACTCTATTGTGTCTCACTCTTTCCTCATTCCATCTCTCCGCTCTTGTCTTAAGCGTATATCCAGGTCCTGTGTCATCTGTCAGAGGGCATATGCCAAGCCCCTGGCCCACTCCATGGGACTCCTTCCCTCAGTCCGCACCACCCCAGCTCCACCCTTCTCTCACACGGGGGTGGATTTTGCTGGTCCGTTCGTGCTCCGTGTCGGTCACACGAGGAAGCCATCCTTTGTCAAAACGTATGCAGTGGTGTTCGTGTGTATGGTGACTAAGGCCGTGCACCTAGACCTTGCCGCTTCTCTGTCCACCCCGGACTTTCTTGCCACCCTGGAGAGGTTTGTCTCCCGCCGTGGGTCTCCGAGGGTCATCTACTCGGACAACGGGACGAATTTCGTTGGGGCCCGGGAGGAGATCCGGGAACTTCAGAAGCTCACCAGATCAAAGTCAACCCAAGAAGCCATCCACTATTTCTCGACCAGACACTCCATCGATTGGAAGATGATCCCTCCCAGGGCTCCACACTTTGGTGGACTCTGGGAGGCGGCCGTTAAAGCCATGAAGCTCCATCTGAGGAAAACCATCAAACACCAGCGCTTACGGTGGGACGAGCTATACACGGTTCTCACCGCTGCCGAGGCGATGCTGAACTCTTGGCCGTTGGCACCCATCCACCAAGACGAAGTAGAGGAAGCCACCTTCCTCACCTCCGGTCACTTCCTGATCGGCCGCCCCCTCCTGGCACTTCCATCCAAAGCACCATCGACAAGTCCGATCTCCCATCTTCGCAGGTGGAACCTAGTGAACAGGCTCAAAACAGACTTGTGGAGAAACTGGACTGCATCCTACCTGAGTTCGGTGGCTCACCGTACTAAGTGGCTCCGCCCCTCTCGACAGCTCAAACCTGGAGACTTGGTGTTTGTCCGGGACGACGAAGCTCTGAAAGTCCAAGACTGGCCCATTGCCAGAGTATCCAGTATATATCCCGGTGACGACGGCATCACCAGAGTTGTCGACATCACCTGCCGTGGGAAAACTTATTGCCGTCCGGTCGTGAAGTTGATCCCAGCACTTACCGACGAAGACCTAGAGAAGTCCTCGCAGTCTCCAGATGCTGAGCAGGCTCAGCAAGAAGAATAGACTACTCCACTCCATTGTTTCCTCTATGTCTTGATCGTCCGATGTCTTCACCAAGTTCCCGCCCCCGGGAGTATGTCTGGGATTCCCAAAGATTCCCAGACAGCTCTTGGAACAGTTAACATTATTATCCATATACAAACTTACCCATTCCATTCATTTCCAGCATGTCATCCCTTTACCATTTCATAACATTAGCCTAGATAATTATATTCATACCCTTCCTGTAACCACACCATCCCGCACTTTGTTCTGCTCTATATATTGTCTTCTATCTTTAATGATAAAAGGTTGTTCACCTATGCTGAGACTTGGGTTGCCCCTCAGGTTGTGTGCGTACTTTACTGCTGCGTGAATCCGAGGCTGAAAGCGAAAGCCATCGGCCTCGGACACTCACAACTTCAGCCGCGCCTCAGTAAGTGAATACCGAAGGTACGGGGAATACTTTGAACCCGCCGATCCGTAGCCAATGTTTGAAGTGGGCCCCTACAATTATTATTATTATTATTTATTAATTGGTAATTGTTACTAATGTTAGCTTCTTAAATAAAGTTAAAAGTTTGTTTGATAGTTTTAGTGATTGATATAGTGAAAGTTTTATAGCTCTACTGACCAGACTTCTGAGTTGAGTATTCTGCATGCCTCCAGTGATCGATAATTCAACTAAAACATCTGCTACTCACATAACAAGCAGTACTTTTAATTGCATTGCCTAAGATATTACTTTCAAAAAATGATAGTAAAATTAATATGAAAGTCACCTTGAACACCATGTCACTTCTCCAAACTATACTATGCTATGATGCAAATTGTGTTGTATCCACAGTTACACCACACTAAAGGCTCCATGCCTGAGCAGGACCCCTAAAGAAAGTAGGTTGGTCTTTGTAGCTATACTATTATGTTATCTATAATGGATACATTCATGTGTATTAGGTGTTTTTCAGTCAGGTCACATTTATTTTTTCTTGCACATGCCCGGTTATGAAATTCTTAGTCATTATAAGTATATTATTCATACATCTCATTCCAAGAGATCAGTATTATAACTTAATAAATCTCTCACCTGCATGTATGTTACAACGAGTTGAGTCCAATCAAGTGGAGGAATCTGGGAGTTAAACTATTTGAAATATATGGTTCCTTCACTGGTCTCAGCGTAGGGTATGTTATTATTACTAGAATTTTGCTGGGGCTGCACTTCAGTGATCTTCTTTACATTTGATAAAGTTATAGCAACCGCCATAGTGTATCAAAGTCTAAGTATATTAGAAATCAAATTAATGACATGAAACTAAATTGATGATTGTGAGTTCAAAAAGAAGTGTACAAATGAAGTGGGATATGATAGAATGCATGACAACAGGTGTAAATTAACAAGTTCAGCTGGAATGTTTATGGTGTCTTCTCCAGTCATCTTGAGGGGGGGGGGGGCAATTCATCCTTGGTCTGGACGATCCGTTAGCAAGAGTGGCTTTTTATGGGCACATGTACATCTATATAGTTGAGCAGCAGTCTTCCTCCTCTGCTCTTCCTTCTCCAGCCCTCTCTTTGCCTCGTTCTCCAGCCCTGCTGTTCACTTTCCCCTCCAGCTACTCCTGTTCTGTGCAGTCATGTACCACGTCTACTCTCTCTATTCAAATCGCGTCCTGTCCCTCCATCATCTAGGACCATGAGCTTGCCTTTGCACCAGCAACCCTTGGAGATTCTCTTTTAGTCCACACACACACACACACACACACAATAAAAATATGCATATATACTTTTGGTGGATCATAAAATTTTGACATCACAATTATAAATACTCAGATATGTACTAGAACACCTGCTACACTAAAAATATCCATCTATTAATATATAGAATAAAGGTGACCTTTGATCATAGAGACCACCTACCTTGGTGATGGCATGAGATTGACAGTTTGATTGAAACCAAGTGAGCTTTTGGTTATTTAACAGGTGAGCACCGGATGTGAGTGCTACAGCTTTTTTTTTTTTTGTTAAAGTCTGCTACAGTTGATACACAATAACTCAGCAAATGCAATTAACAGTGGATTGATAGAAACGGTTACAAAAAAGTTGGTAAAGATTGCCACATTAACCTAGAAAATAATATGCCAGTTAACCCTTTGCGGACGAGCAATTATGTAATTAAATACGCGCACGCCGTAAAACCAATTAGTTGCCTGAGACGACGACGTTTTACCAGTTGGAGTTCGACACGCGGAAAAAGAAAACGGGCGAGTGTTTCTTTTGTGTTAGGCCTCAAATAATCGGCCTCTAGCGTTGTAGCTATGGTAATTCGTTAGTTTATAGTTTATAGAGTTGTTTTGAATACAAACTTAGTTGGAATTATCAAGGAGGCCATAGTTTGTTAGCTATATATTTATGAAAGGAGCAATCACACCCAAGTGTAAGTTCTAGTTTTAGTTTGCTTATTTCTAGCCACTTTAGGCCTTTACTTCTTAGTAGATGTTCTATTTGAAAATAGCTAGACACAAAGTGTAGAAAAAAATTTTTTTTTTTAGTTGGTGCACTTGATATAAGTTATACTTATTTTATAAGACTTATTTTGTAGAATAGAGATTGCAAAATGTATACTATGTAAGCTACTGAAAGTTTTAGCGCACTACGCGCTCTGTAACTGTAATAACAGAACAGGAATGAGCTTGTCACAAATTCGTGACAGCCGTATTCTCTTGATGCACCCGGTGTGTCACAGATTCGTGACCATCGTACACGCGTGTTAAGTTACGGCGGTCACGAATTCGTGACCATCGTACGCAAAGGGTTAAGGTGTAATTGTATATACTCATTTCATGACTACAACTGTGTTCGTTACCTTTACCACAACCATAGTCGTCTTGCCTTAGTTGAAAAACAATAGAAATAATATTTCACAGAAAACACACACACATATATGCTTAAAAGGATCTCTGCATGAGGTGGAATAGCTGTGGTGAAGAGTTGCCAATGATTGAGTGCATGTCATTATAATCGTCAATAGCAGTCTTAATTGAGTGCGAGACTCTCTGCATGCTGATTCCAAAATTATTGCTGCCTAACTGTCAGCTATTAGGCCCAGGCAGTAACAACAGACACAAAAACCAAACTGTAATAGTGCTGCCACAAACTTACATACATACAGTAGGAGTCAAAAAAAAGTTTCGAATTCCATTCCGTAGTACGGACCTAAAACGGTAGTTTTTTAACCGTAGTTTTTATCGTTGCGTTCCGTACCGTTTTGACTAAACGGCCAACACCGTTTACTAAAATGGTAAAAAACGGTGAAGCATTTCCGTCAATTCACAGATATTTTCTAGCTAGAAACTCTTCTATAGCTATATCAGCAGGCTAAGGCCTTGTATCGACCATTAAACGCTATGGGGATAGTGCAAAAAAGCTCGTATAAAATTTTAACTTGCTTCTATAAAGCTGCAGACTGAAGTTCCGACGGGCACAGAGCTATAACGAGGTCCACACTCCGTAGATCTTCTGTTAGCTACTGACGGACCTCCAGTAGTAAAAAAGGCCCTAACAGCGAGAAAACGTCGATACTGTGCGGTGGTCGAACTAACAATTCTCCGCGAGACAACTTCGAATAGGACGGCTTCAATTTTTTTAACCCGAAAAGCTCCGCCTCTGGAGCCTGTAAACAAAAAATCGGAACGTTTTATTGGATAAACGATTTTTTATATTTCTTTGAGCGAGACATACGGTGAACGAGAAAGATTAAAACGGTAACGCGGTCGAACAGAACGGCCGTTTTTCAACATACGGGCATACCGTTTTTTTAATTTTGCGACGGCCGTTCTACGGAACAGAATTCGTAACTTTTTTTGGACTCCTACTGTACAATACACACACACATGAGCAAGCATGATGTGGTGAGACATTTCATGAACAGGCTGACTTATTTTCATGAGCCAAAGATGAGCGAAAATAAAGCCTGCAGAATGAATTATCTTGCTACACCTGTGTATACTCTATGCTAGATAAATATATATCTTCACCGCAAACCAGCTTGTAAAGTTGGTAGTGTTAGTTCAAAAGGGGCTCTTCCACACTCTTAGCCAATGTTTATTGGCTGCTTTGACCTGGATAGATAGTTCTTGTAGAGAAAGATAGCTGGGGAACTAGTAAGATTGGTAATTGCTACTACCAGTGTATTTGAAGGTAATGAGCTTGTGCAATTCAGCGTGTGATATTGTGAAATATCTCATGGGTCATAAACTTGAAAATACTATTGTGAAGATATCGAGCATGGAATATAATATATTATGGACAATTAAAAGAATGCTATCATTTTACCCTGCTGCGCTAGTGTGCGGTTAATTAACAAAATGAGTATACACATTGACAGTATACTCATCACACATGTATGTGCAGATGTGTGTGTGTGTGTGTGTATATGTGACCGGATTTGGGAAAATCCGCCTAAACGCGGCAAACAATTTTTTTCAGTATCACCGGGTAAAGCCTTATGGGTCGACATTTTTCGAAAAAAAATTTATGGCAGAAATGGATAGACACCAGTTAGCTCTAGATTATGACGCAGTTGTAAGCTCTGGCGTGCTCTAGAACTCACACTAGGAGGCTAGAAACAACTAGCCGGTTGGACTCATGTACGGAGAGTTGCTAAGAAATTATTGGCGGGCTTTTCACTAACAGCCGGGAAAAAACTGTAGCTAACTAATTCACTTGCTATTCTACATAATTCACGTACTCACGCAATTCTCGTCATCATAGTTTCTTAAAACCGATTTATTCCATAGTGTCCCGGAGACACGCAGTAATAGTATACGGATACAAGGCACGTCCCCTGACCTTAGCAACGCATTTACTGGGCATTTTTTTTCGAAATCAGCAATAATAAGTTTAGCAAAAATACTGAAGTGTTGTAGTGCGTAGGGCGAAGACGGCTTGTGCTACAGCTTCCAAATTAGGAGGACGGCATCCCAAGGCCCCGTGCAGCCTACTGGTAGAATAAATTAGAAAACTTTAGATGCCGCGTTTAGCCGGGTTTTCACAAATCCGGTCACATATGTACACAAGATTTTAGTGATAAAAGTCCAAATTTTTAACTATAAGATTCACTCTATATAACTTCAAGTGCACATAGTGTGCACTAAATGGAATTGAATAGCCAGTAGTGTATAATTACTTAAAATCTATTGCAATTACATCTTTACTAGGATGTATTGTACTAAATCATAATATTACTATAGGAATGAGTACCAACAGGTCATGAATGCCAGTAGAGATTGACATGTTCAATTGGTTATAGAGTACGCATCGCACGGACACACATGGATACAGTGCGTGGTATTACAAGATAAAAGTGGGCAGAGACAAGTATACTCAGGGTGTAATATGTATGCACTCATAATGATTACAGGTCTGTAATATTAGCCAAATGACGGCGAGTTACTCGAGTCACATATCACAGGGGTGTCGGAACAGGTACGGCAATGGCCACACCAATATTTTTAAACAAAGGGCATGTCAGCCATTTTTCACTTATAGCGAAACATGTCCCCAGCAATGCCCCTTAATACACGACCTCCTCGTTTAAGACTTATAGTGACTCGTAAGACATGGACAGCCACACTACTTCTATTGGTGCCATGCTATTCCAGAATTGGTATTGGTCATCAAAAGTGCCTGAAAATACCCACTTGCCTAAAGATAGGCATTAATACTGGCAAAAGATACATTGCACACGGTTACACAATGGTCACCCTATATAATCTGTACCAACTCGCAATCAATTATTCTTCTTGCGCAAATAAAGTCTAAGTGCTGGCGGGAGCAATTAGATGCCATTATAAGAAATCTGGTCCTTCGAGAACTTTATTATTAACTTTCTTTATTTTTTTATAAATAATAGAGATGTGATTCACACCCCACCAACAACAACAAAACCAAGACATGTACGGCTGGTAAATGACACGAATGGCTGCAGTCAAGTAACTATGCGTGTGGTGTTGATGTGTGTATACAGGAGGACATATGAAATGGTATACAGTAGAATGTCAGTTATCTGGATAAGTTGCGACTGAGAGGTGTTCGGATAACTTACATGTTCAGAGAACTGAACAAAACAGAAAACGTATTATAATTATGTAATATAGTATTATGTATTCTTGTTTGTACATGCTATTATTAGATTTATGGTGTTCGGTTAACTGAAGTGTTTGGATAATGACATTCTCAGTGTTACCAAGTAGCATCAATTTTTTGGCAATTGCCGATTTAATTTCAGGTACAAAGCCACACCTCAAAACCACAAGCAAAACATTGTTAAGTCACTGACTTAAAACACAAGTAGAGTTATTTTACTTGGAAATATACACCAGCACAGTAGACATTGAATTTCCTCATCAATTTTTTAGACAAAGATTTTGTAGCGTCTCCTTTGGAGCACTTGTCAAAGTGGCTTCATTATGATCAGAGTTGCGATCAAGCTTTCTTGTGTAAAACGTACAAGTTCGCCGTAATTAATACCACTGGTGCCACACCCAGTTTACTAACTACCTATATCACTGCATAGTTTTACAACTGGTGTAGTTTTTTACTTGATCATTCAACAGTGATTATTCCGCCTTGAGTTTATAGTGTCCCTCCAATGGCATTGATGAAAATGTAGCTACATACTGCAGGGTTCAGGTCATCTTAACCCTTTCACCACCGTAGACGCCACGTGGCATTTTGCATTTGGTCGGCGGTTCTCCTTATTATATATAAAAAAAATCAATCCAACATAACGCTCCCCTTAAATGTTTATACATTGCTCTGATGTAGTACTTCCTGTAATAAAATTGAAATGATAGTACAGGTATTTAGTTGTTGTTTTTTTACAATTAAAAAAAAAAGGCTGCTGGAACGCTAATCGTTGAGTTTTTTGTCCTGTTACCAAACTGGTCATCATAAACTTGGCGGTGAAAGGGTTAATGAATTTTACATTATCTGGAAATCACAGAACAATAGAAATACTTGACTCCAGCCCTGTGTAACAAATGACTAACTATCATGTGTACCATTACTTTTCTTCTTTCACTTTCATTTATTTCATTACTGTAACTATGTGTGTGCGTCTGTGAGACCAGGTGATTGTGCATGGCTATCGTCAGGTTTATGACCAAATGATCTGGGAATAGAAATGGAGCTCCCATAAGTTTTTGAGTTTTAACTGCACCCGCAAAAGAATTCAAAACGGTAAACAATTCAATTTCTAGAGTGATACGGGTACTGATCGATAAACCAGAGGATTCTGTTCAGTGCAATTTGGGACGGGGTCGACCACATAACTAACACAAAAACGCGAGGGTCAAAGTACAAAATGACATACGTACGTCCAGACATATATACAAATAAACAAACATCCCTTTTTTTTCATTTTTACCCCTGTAAGTGTCTCGCTCGCTCGCCAAATATAGTAAACAAAAAAATAATTTCAAAAGGCCTCTTTCTTGTTAGTGGAGTTAAGAAGTCATTCCAGAGTTCCTCACCTCTAGTTTGAAGTCCAGGAGTCATCACGTGTACACCAGTGGAGTAGTCACTGCACTATTACACTGCCACTTCACACTCCTACATTGAAAGTGTATGTCTCAAGTAAAACTAGCTCAACATAATTCAAGATTCTCGGATTTGTGTTTCATGCTTGTAATTCCAACACATGTAGACATTATTTTTTAGAGAAACTGGCTAGTTTAGTACAGTAGAAGGTGTTAAAATTTACACCTTCCATATTATATTATATTTATATTAACTACCACAAAACTTTATGAAAAATTGGGGCAAATGTCTCCACACAAGTCAAACTAATATCTGGGATATGTGTGTGTGTGCATATGTGGATGATGAGGTAAGGGGAGCAAAGGGAAGCAAAGTACTTCCCTGTCTAACTCAAGTGCAGTGGAGCCTCACTATTCCAAATAATCTTCCATGCCCATGGACACCAAAAAAGCCACAAAAGTTAACCAATTGATGAAATCACGAAGAAATCATTTCCTTAGCCCCAAAAGATATTACTGCTCAGTGTCATAATTTAGCAGCACAATAGATAATACAGGCTAAGCATCCCCAATGCACTTGCCACAGTCTGCCTTACGCTGCTCATACGGAAAGAAGTTTATTACAAATGACGCTGATTAAAATAGACTAAGATTTAGGTTAGCCACAGTAATCTAATGATGACTAGTTGACATTTGGAAAAAAAAAATCATATCTCAATGAATTCTTTTTTTTCTTGTAAATATGGAGTACAATTAATTTTAGGATGTCTTTAATCCCTAAAGGGAAGGGGGGAAGGGCGGCAAACTAGATTTAAGAAGATGTACAAGCCCCCACCCCTCCGCTCCCTGAAAAAAACCCTGGTTTTACACAAGATAGAACAATACCATATAACTGTGGTTAGGAAGAAAACCGATGGGTCTAACCACTAGTACTACGGCTTCAAGCCATGAAGGCTGAAACATCATCCCTGAAGTTAGTACAGCTAGCAACAGTCTTAGAGAGAATCATTCCTGGCATCACGTGATAAAATGCAGAGCAGTGGTAGAATATGAGAATGAAGTTAAAAGTCATACAAACACACACACACACATACAAAGCTCAACCGTGGTAATTATATATGCAATAATTGGCAGCGAGCGAGACACTACCAGGGACAACACAAAAAATCAGGGATATATGATTGTATACATCATATATGCTTGGACGTATGTATGTAACTTTTGTACTTTGACTCACATTTGTTGTGTTCATGCGTTACCTTGGTTAACAATGCGCTGTTTGTCATCACTGTTCATACTTGAAAATTCATTGCCCAAGCTATCAAGAGACTACAATGTAAATCTTGTGTTGGTATATCCAGTGAACGCGTGCATGTGAGAGTGTTGTGTGTTACATGTGCTGACTAGCTAAGAACAAACAATAAATATACATTTGCTGCTTTATGTGTTAAGCTTCTTAGGTTCCTTCCTGTTTCCTTTGCTAGTAAGCAAGTCTTACATAGAGTTAGCGCAATAATTCCTTGGAAAAGCTTGTTGTTGTTTTTTAAGTCCCAAAAATTGCTGTGAGTGGTCTCGTACGCTAATTTTAAAAAGTCGGCCGTGTAAATTGTTTGAACAAACTGTGCATGATGATTTTTATGAAGATGAATTTTTACCCTTTCACCTTATACGTCAATTTTTTTTTACTGAAGCACATCACAAGCCTTTTCCCCTAGGACTGTGTATAATGAGTGGGTGTGTATGATTGTGTGCTTGCGTACTTGAGCTACAGCAGAAGGATGGGCGTGTATGGTCAGTGAAACTACGCCACCTTGACTACCATACAAAAAGCATTGTGTCTGGCTATAAATTATAAAATACAGATAAGCTTTAAATACGAACAAAAACAAAACAAATGAAGCAGCAAAGATGCAAACCCTCAGTGCTATTAAACATTACCTAGCTATTATAATAATATAATCTCCTTCAAAAAGAACAAAGCTATCTGTTAGCTATTTAATGAGGCATCAATATAGCTCAAGCAATGAAAACAGTACATGGAAATGCTGTCTTCATAAGAGAATCTAAACTAGCCAGAAACACTCACTGTTATAGTTTTTCAACGTAAACTTCACTTCATTCAAATCCGTTGGTTAACTTCCCTGAGCATAAAGCAAACTACACTGCGGGCTGCAAGAAATTATTTGCTCAAGTGATTATGATGTGACGCTACGGAGCTGAAAGCTTCATGTTTCATCAACAATTAGCCCCAAATTAAAAAAAAAAGTAGCACAATAAAAGGTCCTAAATCTTCTTTCTGATTAAGTTTATACCTAAATCAACGGTTAATAGTCAATAATCTCCAAAATCAGAGCATGACATACAGACTGACAGGGCCACTACTACTACCCTCTTGCGCATGCACTCTTAGGGTTAAGAAACAAACAAAAAAAAAAAACTACCACCAACCAACATTGTCTGTTGAATTTTTTTTTAGCAAATTAACTGTCTACCAGTCCCAAACTCACATCGTGACTTAAAAGACCTGCAACTACCTCTATGAGGTCATAAGACTTACATTTGGTAATGGTCATCAATACTATACTGTATCATGCCAAAGTTGCTTATGGCCTTAGTGGTTGTCATGGCTCCTATGACTTGTCCTAGTCTTATTCTATGAACTGCATGTGAAAAATGGCCATTTTTTCTTCCCATCACTGCACACTGGTGGGACTAGCTAAAAATATTTGTACGCACATTTTATAGACGCCCACACACATTTAAATTTGACGTAAGACGTACACATTTTATACATTCCCCCGGAATCCTGGGGAAAGAAAGATACCAAACGGATACGTTAGGGTAACCAGACCCTTCTGAGCGGAGCGATTAGGTAAAGGGTCTGGCCAGCGAGACCACATGAAACCATGGGCCTAAACAAAGTAGAAAATATAATATGTTGAGTTGTATGCAATGATTATCTCTTCTTCATTGTCCAGGAGCACACTAAAGGATGTTAGGGTGGCCATGGGAAAAAGCTATGAGAGTGAGGATAATTTTGGTGGAGCATGTTTTAGAATAATTCAGTAACTAGAAACCATTCCAACATGCACCCACACTTTCTCACAAAGAAATGAAAATTTTCAAGAGTATTATGGAACAAACAAACTGACGAGCCCTTGTCATACTAAAACTACCACAAAATATCACTATCATAATTCAGGCTACCCTTGCTCTTTATTTTCATTCATTAGCTTAGAAAAAAATTGTTCAGGAAACACAACTTCACCAGGAAAAAAAATGACCTGGGTCACCCCGTGCAGCTAAAATACTTTGAAACCCACAGATTCCAACTCTCAGTTCATATGAGGTTAGATTATGTAATTTATCTTTTGCTATTGTTTTAAACCATCTGAATAACTACTATTTTGTAGGGGAATCAGTGTGCCAGTGAGATGCATTGTCAGGTTCACCAGATATTGGACAGCAGCAGTGACACTAATGATTCTGATATTAGTGACTCAGATCATAGCTTTGAGGAAGTCGATGGCAATGTGCTCAATTTCTCGTGGGAAATTTCTTCATCGTGCTCCTCAAATGAAGCGGTTTTGACTGATGAACAGGAAGAAGATAGTGAGAGTGATGACGACACTGAAAGTGAATACCAATCACCACCACCTTGCCCATTAATTGTAGAGCCTCCACAAGTTCTTGAGCCATGCCATTTCATTGTCAAAGAGTGTGGACCTAGGAGAGAATGCTTTGGGTATAGACTTTGTGGTGACAATATCGACAAAACTGTGAAAACTCGATATATGCGATCAGACAAGCACAATCTGTCACTACACTATTTTCACTCATATGCAGTTCTCAATCGTGTTGATGCATCCAGTTTGTCAGACATTGTACCAGATATAAGCCAACTTGATACCGAAGTTGTGGCTAATACCCTGCTGCCGTCTGTGTCAGATGACTTGGTCCTTAGAAATAATATTACTACTATCATATCAAGGGTTTTGGTGAGTCATCTGGAATACTTCAAATTTGCTTTTGAAGATACAGTGAATTGGCATATTAAGCATAAATTTTATGGAGAGATGTCTCAAAAATCAATTGTGGTAAGCAAGAAAACATTAATAGAGGGTTATTTATTCATGTTGTATAATTTGTCATATGTTCTTATATTGTTTTATTTGCTTATTTGCCATATTTGAGCACTTCCATGAGCAAACATATTTCATATAAAGCCAGGGTTCAATCTAATGAGGGGAGGAGGGAATGAGATGTTTTTTCCTAACTTCTCAGCGTTCCACCCCTCCTCCCCCCCCCTAATATTTGCATGCTGTGTGCAGCATCCTATTGAAACTGAATCCATAAGTACAGCATTTTAGCTCATAATTTCATGATAATAATTAATATAATTTCCTCTTTCCCTTTTAATTTGGTATTTAGATGGTAGTGGATTGGGCTAAGCTTTCTCGCCAGATAAATTTTTTAGATAGAACCCTAGAATCAACAATTTTGAACTTATCTTTATTCTCTATAGGCTTTATTCATGTTTTGGTCACACATTCTAGTCATAGTACATCAATGGTGTAGAAAGATGTTTCAGTATGGGTGAGCTCCGCAGGCATGTGTTTTGTGGTTTGCTGGTGTTCATGCGAGAAATCATACTTTAAGTTGTGCCAAAAAATTATGGGGGGGAGGGGGGGGGGGACTCCAGCCCCCAGAGCCCCCGCCCCCCCACTTCCTATGCCTGTACATGATAATGTTAGAATTAGGTGAGGAGATTTTTACAGTAATAAATTAATTAGTTTCTTAAATTATTTAGCGTCCCTGTACTTTGAAATGCCACTTTTAAAGGAAAATAATGCTTTCTACCTTAAAGTTATTGACTGAGCAAGGTTTTATAACTTTAATTATAACGACTACAATTGGCATTTGTGGGAATTGGCATATTTGAGCACTTTCATGAGCAAACATTTCATTGGTTTTTTAATTTTTTTAATTACTTTATTAATTCTTTTTTTTTTTGTTTTTGCCACTTCCTTTTTTTTTTTTTATCATAGGTACCCCTTGGTGTGGTTCTAAAAAATGAAAATAAACTTGATGAAATGGTTGATATACTTGCGCACCACTATCAGTATGTTCCCTCTATTGTTAATCAAGAAAAGAAGTGTTGCAGTACAGGTGAAAAGGTCACGAAAGAAACAGCAATGTTTCATTCAATTATATTTGGTGGAGATCAGATGACAGCTGCCAGGACTAGGACAGCTATGAAAATTAGAGTAAATATCAATTCTTCATCAAAAAAGTTCACAGGTTTTGTCCCTGCTGTTGAAGATTGGCACACCAAGGCAAACTTTCTTGGAGTAAGTTGTAGTAAATGTTTGTGGGGTGTAAGTCCACAAGCAGCAAATATTATTTCCTTCTGAAGGATCACTCTGCTAGTCAGAGGACACACACACAGACTAGCCTTGTTTTAGGTGTGTGTGACTTTATTAGTTTCCTGTGTGAGTAGATCCTCAACTGCTCTTCAACTAAAATGCAGGAGGGTGACACACTAGCTACCGCTACTAGCACTCTCAACACACAGGATTCACAAAGATTCAGTCTACAGAAAACTCATTCATTCAAAATGCAGTACATGTGACAGAATGATTCTAAAAAAGGCACGCTGGTGTGAGTTAAATAGAAAAAAAAGTAAATGTTAATGAATTCAAAGATAATAATTAGTTTGGTGTTTGGGAGACCCAAACATACTGCGGGGCCAGGCAGGAAATGCAAAACTTGTGAATTATCCTTATTTCTCAATTTCATGTTCCAAATGCAGTGGAATCAATCTGTACACAGCTCTTTTGTATACATTTCCATTGCTGATTACTTCCACAGCCCTAACCATTCCATCCTTTCCAGGAAAGACTTTCACAATCCTTGCCAATGGCCATCTGTTGTTTTTCATCAATGTCTCATCCTTCACATAGACTATCTCATTGATTTGTGGATTTTTCTTTTCTATTTTCCACTTGCATCTTGATTGAAGTGACTGCAGGTAACCAGCCTTCCAGGCAGTCTCGTATTCTTGACACAGTTTTTGTACCAGCTGCCATCTCCTTAATGATGACATTTTGGCTGTTGTTGTTGCTGGAGTTGGTGGTGATTTGATGGGCCTGTGTATCAAGAAGTGAGCTGGTGTGATGACCAAGCCATCCTCTGATTCCACACTGTCAGTTGCCACAAGTGGTCTGCTATTCATGATTGCTTCTACTTCTGTGATTACATTGATCATCTCATCCAGCTTCAATGGGTGTGGTGCCACTATCTTTTTTATCAGCTTCTTCATTACCTTGACACCAGCCTCCCAGAGCCCACCAAAGTGTGGTGCCCTGGGTGGTGAAAAATGCCATTTGATGTGTTGTGTGTCTTGTGACATTGTCAACTGCTGCTGTGATTTGGCCGTCACCTGCTGCAACTGCTTTATCTCATTTGATGCACCTACAAAGTTGCTGCCATTATCACTGTAGATGTCACTTGGGCAGCCCCTTCTATTAGCAAATCTTTTAAGGGCAGCAATGAAGTCATCTGTACTCAATGATTTGCATATCTCCAAATGCATGGCTCTGGTTGTCATACATACAAATAGACACAGGTAACACTTGAAGTATACTGGCTTCCTTGTGGCTCCCTCTCTCAATGTAATGGGGCCAGCAAAATCAATTCCTGTCACCATGAATGGTGGCTGCAATGTTGTTCTCACAGGGGGCAGCATTCCCATTTGTTGTGCCAATGGATTTGAATTCACTTGCTGGCACTTCGCACCATTTCTGGCAATCCACTTTAGCTGATTCTTGATGCCAATGATAAAGTACTCATTTCCAATGATACTAATTAGTGTGGTAACACTTGCATGCTTGTAGTTGTTGTGACATGTCGCCAACATCAACCTGTGCTTTGCTGCTAGTGGAATCAGCTGTCTCTCTCCCACTCTTCCATGGCCAACAATAATTTGTTTGTCAGTATCCATGCTGACACACAGCCCCCCTAAGGGTGAGCCCTTTGCCAACTTAGCTTTTTTAGACAATGAAAGCCATTCAGCAGGAAAGCTTTGCTTTTGTTGCACTCTAATTAGAGCATACTTCGCACACTGCAAATCATCAAAACGCAAGTGTGTGGGATTGGGTGGGACAGTGGATGGGGCTTGCTTCCTGTGTTTGTAGACATTGACAAATCTTAGCAGCCAGGCTGCAATTCTGGTCAACTTTGTATAGGAAGAATACAGCTCCCATAGCTTGCAACTCTCAGTAGTTGCCATGGTAACCAACACTGTTGATTCTTTTTTAATACCTAATAAATGGTCATCAGGGATAGACGCAATAACATCAGGCCACACCTCTTTTTCATGCAGCCATTCAGGGCCATGCCACGACAACCTTGATTGTATGAGATCATTTGCTGACACACCCCTACTGGGAAGATCAGCAAGATTGTCATCACTTTTCACATGCTTCCATTTCACCTGCGGCAACAATTGATCGATTAATGCAACTCTATTGGCAATAAATACTTTGAGCTTGCTGAGTGGCTTCTGCAACCATGCTAGCACAATCATACTGTCTGACCAACAAAAACTATTTGTCAATGGGATGTGAAGCACTTCAGCAGTGTGCAAGCAATTGAGCTACTCATTTGGCACTTTCTAATTCTAATTCAGGCAGTGTTCTAGCTTTTAGAGGACACACCCTGGCTTTGGAACACAGCAGGTCACATGACACAGTGGTGTCGTCGCTGACTTGTATCCTGACATATACTGCTGCTGCAAATGCTTTACAGCTGCTGTCAGCAAAGCCATGCAATGTAACCTTACCCACATCACTGACTGCTCCAGTGTATCTGTGAGTGGGATGACACCTTACCACATTAATGTCACACAACCATTTTTTCCATTCACACAATACTTGATCAGGCACAGCATCATCCCAGTCAACCTGCTTCTCCCACAGAGACTGCAAAATTATTTTCCAGTGACTACGAAAGGTGCAACCAGCCCCAAAACATCATATACCCCAGCAACTACTCTAGCCACCACCCTCTTTGTCACCTCACCATGTTGTGTCAAAGTGGGAGTGGTCACAAATAAGCAATCCATGCTGGCATCCCAATGTATTCCAAGGGTTTTCAGGGCATCATGTCTCACCAACAACTTTCTGTCTTCTTTCTCAACCAATTCCTGTGGTATTGACTTCAGCATTTCTGTTGATGATGATCTCCACTTCTTTAGAGTCATTCCTGCTGCAGCAAGCAGCTCACAAAGTGATTGTTGCAATTGTATTGCTTCATCAACTGTTGAAGCACCTGACAAAAAATCATCCACATAGAATGAGTGCAGCACTTCTTCACATGCTTGTGGAAATTTGTCTTTGTTTCTTTCAGCATGCAACCTGATGACAGAGGTAGCCACAAATGGTGAGGGTCTGATTCCAAAAGTGACTCTTGTCATTCTGGCTGTGGCAATTTTTCCATCACTTGTTCTCACAAAGAATCTGTGGTATTCTCGATCATCAGCATGTAGCTCCACCTCCCTATACATCTTGCTGATGTCTGCAGTCAGTGCGACTTTGTTGCTTCTGAATTTGAGCAGAACATCAGCAATCAATGGGTAGAGATTTGGGCCCACCAAAAACAAATCATTAACAGCAACTCCGTTTGATGACTTTGCTGAGCCATCAAAAACTGGTCTTGTTTTTGTTGACGTTGAGTCAGGCTTCAGCACACCTTGTACAGGTAAATAAAATTTTCCACTTTCCATTTCATTTTGTGGGACAATCTCTGCATGCTTCATGGTGATGTAACTGTTGAGCTCATCAATGAATGGTTCCAATGCTCCAATTTTTGCCATTTTCCTCTCATTTTGAAAGAATCTGGCCTTGGCCATTTTCTGTGACTCACCAAGGCTTGGTGGATCTGCTACTTGTGGCAATTTGCAGGAGTACCTGCCATCATCACCTTGCTTGACAGAGCTGTTGAATTGTTCCACAGCTGACTTTTCTTCTTGTGTCAATTTTAGTGCTGTGGGCACCTTTTCCAGCTGATACATTGTTTGAAACAGCTTTGCATCTTCATCTTCTGTCAGTTCCACTTTCAATGACACCATTTCTTCATTTTTGTTGCTTGATGCAGCTGGACCAGATACTGACCATCCAAAGATGGTGTTTAATTCTAGCTTCGGCACAAAATTTCTTCTCATCACTAGTCCAAAAAAGAGGCAAGTCGTTGGTGCCTATAATGACATCAAGTTGACCACCAAACTGTGGATCGGCAAGTGACAGTCCTTGCAGCAACTTGTGTTTAGCTACTTCTTGTGGCTTTTCTGGTGGTGTGGCAGCAGGCAACGTTGGAGCAATGGCAACTCCAACTGGAATTGACACAGCTGACGGATGGACAGTTGAAACATCCAAAGTTGCCCAGTGTGATATTTTACTCTCAGCAACAGTCCCTTTCATTACAATGTCCACAGGTTTCCTTTCTGGCTGCAAATAACTGGCAATGTACTCGGACACAATAGAGTGGGTGGAACAATTGTCTAATGCAGCCCTAGCTGTAATTTTCCTGTTTTTTGCTGACAGTGTCACCAAGGCAGTGTGTATGAATCCTGCTCCGAGTGTTGTTGTGACATTCTTGCTGCTGATGCTACCATTGACGGCATCACTTTCTGCTGTTTCTTTTGTCACCACAGTGAGTGATATGCCATTCTTCTTCATTTCCTCTTCTTTGTGTAGTAAGTAGTTATGCTTTTGTTTGCAATGCTTGCAAACAAAGTTGATGTGCAGTTGGCAACTGCATGGCTGTTGTGTAGGCAGTTGATGCTTTGTCCATTCATTCAACACTTCTGCATCAAAATCCTTGACCACCAATGCCACTGCTAGCATTTCAATATCTTTGGCCTTCAATTTCTCCATTTCCCCCAACACTCTCTGTGTCCTGTCAATAATCATCTTCATGCTCTCCCTGCTATAATCATATTTGTTGCTTTTCACAAGCTCATCTACCAATTGTGGGAAAATGACACTTTTCCTTACATAGTTGGATTGTAGCTCCACCATTGCTGCTGCATAGCCACTGGCATGACAATCCAGCACTATCTTCTTTGCTTCAGCATTCTCCATTGCCTCAGCTAAAATGCACAGTTTGTCAGAGTCTGAGTAGTACTCTTTGTGCACATCCATGATGGCGGTAAATCTTTCCTTGAATACATGGAATTCTCTTGGATTGCCACTGAAAGATGGTGGCTTGATTTTGTATGGTGGTGGTGCAGCAGATACAGCACTAACTTTTGGCACAGTTTCTGTTGTTGTTGCCACTGTTTTTTCTACTGTGGCAAATAATTTAGTAGACAGCTCTTCATGCAGCTGCTCAGCTCTGTGCAGCTGTCTTCCAATGTAGGCATTGGCTTTATATGGAGTCATGTCTCCAATCAGTGCCTCCAACTCTTCTCGACGAGCATTACCATCAACGCTAAATGTTGCTGATCCACTGATGCTGGTTTTCAGCCAGAGTGATGAACTCTTCTGTATCTTGCTATTCCTTTGACACAGGTTTCCCAAGACTGCATACTCTTCTAGCTTTTCCAGCTCTCCATCATGAGCTTCTTCTAATGCTTCATTCCCTTCATTTTCTCCTTCAATTTCAGCAGCCGATTTTCCTTCAAATTGTAATGCACCCACATAAACTTGGTGCATTTCACTCTGCTCTTCCAACGCTCTTTTGATAATTTCTATTTTTGCTTCCAATTCCTTTGTTTTGATTGTTGTCAAATCCTCAGCAACCAATTTCATTGCATACTTAACTGCTTTGGTGATTTTGGCTCTGCAAGTTGATCTTTTTCCTTTGAGTGTATTGCTGTCAGTCATTATCTTTCTTTTTCTTATTACTTCTTGTACAGAAATAATTTCAATTGCAATTGCGGTGTTAATTAGCTCAGTAGAATTGCTATTACTATTTCCAATTTCAAATAACTATTTCCACTTTCTTTTAGTAGCAGGTTTTTAATTCTGCCTTTCCACTGCTTGCTGTGATAAACTTGTACAGCTCCACTGCTTAGCACGTGATTTCGTCTTGTAGCCACTTTCTGCAGTAACTTGTACAGTTCCACAGTTGTTTGTGACTTTCTTTCTTCTCCTTCAACAGCTCCGCTAAAACGCTGGCTCACTCCTCTCCTTCACTAATGCCAGATCCGGCTCGAAGGACCAAATGTTTGTGGGGTGTAAGTCCACAAGCAGCAAATATTATTACCTTCTGAAGGACCACTCTGCTAGTCAGAGGACACACACACAGACTAGCCTTGTTTTAGGTGTGTGTGACTTTATTAGTTTCCTGTGTGAGTAGATCCTGAACTGCTCTTCAACTAAAATGCAGGAGGGTGACACACTAGCTACCACTACTAGCACTCTCAACACACAGGATTCACAAAGATTCAGTCTACAGAAAACTCATTCATTCAAAATTCAGTACATGTGACAGAATGATTCTAAAAAACGCACGCTGGAAAAATAATAATTAGTTTGGTGTTTGGGAGACCCAAACAGTAAAATAGAGGCATTATTTTTTTCCGTAACAACACCAAACAACAATATTAAGGGTTATATTGTGAGAACATCCTGGAAGCTTGGTGTTTTGTATGTCAAATCCCTCCACCCCCCCCCCCCCCCCCCCCCCCCGCCTTCCTTAGATGAAAGTTTGTAAACATGTCATTTGATCTGAGAACTTAACCAGCTTTCAATTGTGTACCCGGTGAGAGCTGGTCAGTAAGTGTTAAATATCATTGTAAATGGTGGGTGGCTACTTTATGAATAGTGGCATGTTAATATTGTAGTGGGAGTGTATTTGATAAATGATGTCACACCGTGCATTGGGAGAGAAAGGGGTTGGAATTGAACTTAAACTTTAATAACACTCCTGACAACGAAATTTGTGATAGTGATAAAATATTTGCTCATGCCAAGTGCATCTTATCATTGGGTTGCTTTTATCTGGAGTATAGTGACAGCATACGTGAGGGTGACGGTGAGCGAGTGCTAAGGTGTTGGAGGTATCTATTACCCATGTTTCATAGTTCAAGACGAAATAACTATGCTTTAGAAAGCCTGGATCTGTTGTTTCAGCATGATTTTTCTCTTTCCCCTCGCTTAGCTGCGGAACTTATTTGGGGCCGTTTTGTTAATGTTCAAGGGTTACCTGGAAGAAATATTCCTAACGATCTTCATATGGAACATCTAAACAGATTGTTAAAAACTTCACTACAAGGATTAGGGGCCAACAAGACAGAGAAAGCTATTGTCAAGTCTTCAAAAGTTCTTGGTGTTATTGACCCAGTGTTGGCAAATTTTGATAGTGATAATTTTGTTACGAATGTTTCAGGGGGTCATCAAGCAGCAAATGCAGAGAAAGACATGCATTTTGAGACAGTTACAGTGTTTAAAGAAATGCCTGGGCGCATGCATACAAGCTTCAAAAATCCTCGAGACCCTCTACATTTCAAGAGTGTCAATGAAATTAAAGATTTTATCAAAACACATTTAAAGTTGTAATCACAGTTTAAAATTTTCTCTGAGTTTCTTTTTTATCCAAACAAACTATTAAAATTTTAATTTAATGATCACAAGAATGTAAAGGCGGAATGAGTAGTGCTACATGAACCACAAGTACAATTAGTTAAACAAATATCACAACATAAACACTGTGAACTGGTGCTGGTATGTGTATAACTGTCCATGTCTTGAAATAGTACGTCTTTACGGCATTTTTCAGTATTGTTCATGTACTGGAGTATGCTTTTATTAGCATGTTGATTTCTTTTTTTCCTTCAATAAAAGAGCAAGTGCAGGTAGTCCATCTCTCCCAGCACGGCCACTTTCTTGTACATAAGATTCAATGTCTTCCGGTACTCCTAGATGTATCACTTCTCTAACACACTGCAATCAACTCCTAAACCAAAAGCCATAGTTGCACACACTATTCGTAATGGGGAGTTGGGTGAAGTGAATGAGGAAACAATATCTGACTTTACTTCAGAATCTGTGCAACTGGTGAACATATCTACCAAACGAAATTTAGAGTGATCAGGTGCATCAGTGGGTTCTGTGAATACATGTCCTAGTCCATCTCTGAAGAATAGGTACAAATCCGCAGCTTCTTCATGCCGTCTGCAGTAGATAATAATGCGTGGCATATTGATTCGCTCTTCCCTCAATCTTGACAGCAGGGGTTGGAATGTATCCTGTATAGTTGAGAACATAGAAACTACATACATAATGTTTGTTTTACATGGAGACACTGCCACAGTAATGTGGTTTTGCATGCCTAAAATGACAGCAACTTCATGTTGCAGGCATTTTGTGGCAGTAGCTGTTAGTGCCATTATATGGACATTGCTGGGAAGAATGCTTCTTATTTCCCCAATCCTGAGTAGAGTGTGCCGAAACGTTTCACCCCTAAGAAAATAAGTAATCAATATAATATTAATTAAATTGACTTCAGTCTTTCTATCAGCTTACCATTTTTTTTATAGTGTGAGCCTCATCTATAACAAACCCCTTCAATCTCTTTAAATAAGTCTCTTTCTGCATCATATATCTCCACTTTTTCTTAAGTAGCAGTAATTCCGGAGTAAAAAATACCAGACGAAACATTCCCTCCATAACAGATTGTTTCACTGCTACAGTACTACTACTATTTATAGCTGCAACTGAAAGTCCTCTCATCGAAAAAATGTTTACCTTAAAAATAAAGAAAAAAGAAATCAAAATTGAAATAGTAAACTTTTAACATTTTACTTGATCATCCATTATTGCTGTTAGTGGTGTAACAACAATGATGATAGAATGCTCCTCTAATTGAAGTAAGGAGTCAAAAACAAAAGGCAAGCAGCCATAGCATAAGCTTTTACCATAGCCTGTAGGTAAAACTCCAAATACATCATTACCTATTTTAATTGGCGAGCGAGACACTTACAGGGGTAACACAATCGAAAATCGGGGATGTTTGTGATTTGTATATATGTATGGACGTACGTAAGGCATTTTTGTACTTTGACCCTCGCGTTTTTGTGTTAGTTCGGTTGTCGACCCCGTCCCAAACTTCACTAAACAGAATCCTCTGTTTATCGATCAGTACCCGTATCACCCTAGAAATTGAATTGTTTACCTTTTTGAATTCTTTTACTGGTGCAGTTAAAACGTGAAGACTTACAGGACTTCCATTTCTATTCGAGTTAGTGGCGGTGGTAAGTCAATGCGCTCTTTGTCATGGTTATAAGCCGTGCGCAACAGTATTTACTTGAAAATACATTGTCCACTATACTACTGCGAAGGTAAGTCTGTGTAACACAGGTGCATGTCCAGTTGTGTCAAAGCATTGTGTGTTACAACCACTACTTAGCTAAAGAATATCACAAAGAAAACTTTTAAATAATGTGTATTGTTTTGTTGTTGTTTTTTTCCTTCAATTCAAACAGTTGCAGAGAGTTGTTACTATGGCACTGAAATCCCTTTACCGTGTATGCGAGATTTAAAAACTGGACCTTATTTTTTCAGTAGCTTCAGTGTTAGAAGTCAAAATCATTCATATAAAAATAGTATAGTCTTAAGGCTCGCTCGCCATTTGTGCTCAAGCACATCACTAGTATAATCAAGTGGAAAAAAATCGATATCCAACACATAGCAAATTATTTTATATCTTAAATACCTTTGACAAATTCTTTCACAATTTTTATCTGCTTGTCCTTCATACTATCGTAACCCAACTGTCTGGCAGCTGAAGATGCTGCAAATTCTATCTCTAAGTCCATTTCCAAAGCGTACCGACACAAAATCAACACACGCGTTTTATTTTAAGTCTATCAACCGGATGCTGTGGTGCCGTTAATAATGAACCACAAGCATTTGGAATTTGATAATTGGAGCGCCCTTTTTTGGGGCGCTGTGAACAAGTCATTATATTGCATGTTCCGAGACCCTTTCCTTCCCCCGCGTAGCGGATCAGGGTTGGTAAAGAATGGCACTATGGAACGAGAAGCTCCGTGACCTTCGACCTCGGTGGCCAGCAGCCGCAGCCACTGAACTTCAACCCTAGTTCTGACCGCACCATAATGGAGTCAGTGGGGCCTTCAATTTCTTCTGATACTGAGGTTGTGTTATTCTACTAACATGCTTTACATACTATTCATCTTGTGTATCAGTGATATCAGTACCATTATAAGATTTTATTTAGCTACAATAATTTATTAGCTGTAGTCTTTGTTGTTACATATCTGTCTGTAGGGCCACTTGTGTACCTTTCCTGGCTGCAACAAAAAATATTCCAGACATTATCGACTAAAAACTCATCAAAAAAATATTCATGGTATTGAAAGCGATCTACAATGTACCCGAAACTTTCAGTGCCCATTCAGCTGTGGAGATGTTAAGTTGTTTCGAACCAGTACTGAGCTTCTTCATCATTGTGAGGAGTATCATGATGATAAATTAGGCAAGCATGACACTTACATGCTTAGCTAACTACTTAAATATATGGTTTCTTTTTTTTTTCTAGGAAGTAAAACATTGCATTTTAAATCTATGACTGAATTTAACAGCTGGAAAGAGATGGAAGAGGAGGCATAAAGGGTCTGGCCCCGCGAGACTAATCTTTGTGAGGGGAGGAAACAGCCTTATTTTAACGGTCCAGCGTCTAGTGCAGCGAAGTACTTAGGGCCTGAGGGCGGTAGTTCACGATGCACAGAGCCGCCTATGTCTACGCAACAGTACATAGCCTAACGAACATTTAAAGTAGCTACATTTTCATCAATGCGGTTGGAGGAACATTCATAGTTGCCAACTTTCTAAAATGAAAAATCGGGATAGGCCACGCCCACTAATTAACCATCATGAATATCATTAAGATAGCATGAATATTGCTGAAAGAAATTAAGAGCCCGAGTGTTCCAGTCTGTGATTATAGAAGATAATGCCAGGGCTACCAGAAAATCTGCTAAGTCGTTGCTAAGCTTCGGCACGCTACTTCGCGTTGCTTAGGTTCAGAAAGCTAGCTATGGTATTACCGTGAAAGACACCTACAGAGATGTCAGTAATGGTTGTGAGTCAAACAGGAATGGACATACATACACTATATTTTGACAAGCGGAAGTAAACAACAGAAACAACTGAATTTAGCTAATAATCTTGATCAGAAAGGAGTAATAAGTGAAGTTCTGTGTCATTTCTTTGTTCTATTTGATACTTTCCAGGTCTATTTTTCGCTTGAGAACACCACTGATGTCCAACAGTCTACCAAAACAGCCTGGCTATTTATAGCTACTTGTGTTCCAACTCTGGATCCTGAATATCACTGAATAATCACTAACCTCCTTGAGAAGACTTCAGCCATTCTTGATTCACTCACCTGTACCAAATGATGAACTTTTGCTGTTGTGCTATTATTTCATACAACAATATTTTATTCTTTGTTTCAGTGTTTTCAACCAAGTTTATATGAAAAATGTTTTATAGTAACCACCCTTGTAGATATGCTGTACAGATAGCTATACCACTACACAAACCACTGATATCAAGCAGACTAACTTGCAGACTATTGTGTGCAGCTGTTGGCTAATAGTTATTAACCCCCTTTGTTGTAGGAATCGAGTATTTGGCGTTACGTGGACCTTAATAACGGGTACTCTATTTCGAGTATTTGACCGATAATTGGTTAACTCTATCAGAATTCCGGGAAATCCCATTGCAAACCGGGGATTCGGGAAAGGCTAAAAAAACCGGGAAAGGCTAAAAAAAACCGGGAAACCGGGAAAGGCTAAAAAAATCGGGATAATCCCAGCAAAACCGGGATAGTTGGCAACTATGAACATTATAAACTCAAGGTGGGGTCACTATCTAATTGTGTCTTTCCCTGGGACCTGAGTGATCAAGCAAAAACTACACCAGTTATAAAACTGTGCAGTGGTATGCACACTGGATATGCTGGCGCTTATGAGGGATTCTTCTTCAATTAATCATCAGCCAAGTTACAGTTCCTAGCTTTCTAATTTTGCTTAATAATATTATGCAAGAAGTTAACTAAACAATTAGTTAAATGCATTAGTTAACTAACAACATTTGGAACTGTGGTGAGACAACTAACTGCTATCCCAGTGGTAGAGAGACACTATTCACACAGTATGCTGCCACCTGAGTACTCAGCAGGCTAACCTCACCAATTCTGCAGCTAAGGTTAGGCTTGTAAATCACCAACCCTGAGACTAGCTATCTCGATAACCTCAAGGTGCCCGTTGACAGTTGGAGCTTTAGGTGGAATTGTACAAAGCTTTATTTCAAGAAACTGCTGAGACTGGACAAAATGAAAGGAAACTGTATACATATAGTGAGTCTGGGCATGCTTGCATAAATGACGAGTTCCTTGTATGGTAATGTTGAGAGTGTATCAGCCAATGATAATATGTTGTGTATGCGTGTTTGTATGTTAAGTGAAAATGTTAAGTGAAAATGTATGCATGAATAAGATAATGTTAGAATACATGTGTAGTATATATGTTGCTGTGGGGTGGTCACACCACAGGAACCTTCAGTAAACCATGAGTAAAACAAAGGTGTAAAAAAGGACCTGTAAAACTACAGTAAAACATGGTACAATGTTTTACTTAAGGTTTCCTGTCAAGTAAAACTAGGTATGTTTTACTAAATGAGTAAACTATGCAGTAAATCTTTAGTGTAATAGTTTCCTCAATTTAGTAAAACAAGCACCTTCAAGCAGTGCTCCTTACTAAATTCTTGCATAATTGATGCTCACAGTTTACCAACTGTTATTTGTAATATGAATGGAAATATAACTGAATCTGATAACTTTAGTCCTAAAAGGTATGTACATGTTTCTTCAATTTACAGTAGATACGCAAACTAAACTAGTTAAGGTTATCAGGACTAATAGAATTTATTGCCATGAAGTATATTATGAATGTTTTTTTTTTTGCTGTATAATGGTTGCAAATTACTGAGCTTGAATAATTACCTAGTATAAATTGAGATGCTAAATGGCAGCTAATAAAATTGCTGAATATGGAGCTATAGCTTAATTAAATATTCTTTCACTGTACTATGAATTGCATGTCCTTTTAATATATTTTTTATTCAAAAGTTATCAAAGAACTGCACGATGTCCATACTAATGAGTTTGCTGTATCTTAATAAATGTCCATTTCCGTAAAGCTTACAACAGTGTTACATTCAATATTCTCCCGTCTTTCTGGTGCTGAATTGTCCTGGGAACTATGGGTTAATATATAAATAGAGGTAATTTGCTTGTTAGAGAGTTAACTATCAGAGGTTCGACTGTTTCATAAAAAGTTATGCATTTTGATGTCAAATAATTAAATCGCAAATTGATGCTATAAAAACAAATGATATTGAAGAAAGTTAACCTGTGGGACTGTGGTAGCCATGGCTATTGGGTTGAAATGAATGTAGTTAATGCATTGATGATGCAAGGTTACTTGCAATGGGTGTGGCAATCACATTGATGACCACTCCCACTTCTGGTATGGTGAGAACAGCTGGTAGTTGAGGTTGATGCAAGCACTGTTCAATACTACCAGCCAACCAACCTGTTTCTACCTCACAGCTATCAGAATTTTCACTGGCCACATTACTTGATGATAACTGAAGAAATGAATTTAGTTTCTGTAGAAAATTGGAACAGACTTCTCTGGAAAGATAGATTTGTAGCCATACCCCATGATACACCACAGGATAATTCTCACTGGCCATAGCTCCCTCTACTCCAGCAGTTACCATGGTGATAGCCATGGCATTGGAGGCACTCTGGAAGGTAAAATGACTTCCATGAAACAGACGACCTCTAACAAACAATACAGCAGTAATTATAACAATACAGCAGTAATTAGAACAAATGCAGCAGTAATTAGAACAATATAGCAGTAATTAGAACAAATGCAGCAGTAATTAGAACAAATGCAGCAGTAATTACAATGCAGCAGTAATTAGAACAAATGCAGCAGTAATTACAACAATGCAGCAGTAATTAGAACAAATGCAGCAGTAATTAGAACAAATGCAGCAGTAATTAGAACAAATGCAGCAGTAATTAGAACAATACAGCAGTAATTAGAACAAATGCAGCAGTAATTAGAACAAATGCAGCAGTAATTATAACAATACAGCAGTAATTAGAACAAATGCAGCAGTAATTATAACAATACAGCAGTAATTAGAACAAATGCAGCAGTAATTAGAAATGCAGCAGTAATTACAACAATGCAGCAGTAATTACAACAATGCTGAAGTAATTTTAACAATGCAGCAGTAATTATACCAATGCAGCAGTAATTAGAACAATGCAGCAGTAATTAGAACAAATGCACAATAATTAAAACTGCTGCAGTAATTATAACAAATGTAGCAATAATTAGAACAAATAATACAGCAATAATTACAACAAATGCAGCAGAAATTAAAACAAAACCGCAGTAATTAGAACAAACAACACAGCAGTTATTACAAGCAGCAATAGTAAACGAACAACTCAGCAGTATTAAGAACAAGGTTATATATGTATATATGATCTCATAGCTAACCAGTATCTCCAGAATTCACCGGCACAAGTGCAAGAGAGGAGTAGGAAGCCAAATTGAATTGATATGACCATTATAACCACACCCATTCAATTATTCAAGTAATGAGTTTGATTAATAGAAAAGACAACATAGAAGTTTTCTCCTAGTGAACCAAAAGATTTTTAGTCAGTGTTTCGAGTATCCAATAAATTAAAATGCTACTGCAATAACTCCAAACAATTCAGTACAAGTCATTTCATTTCATTATATTACAGAGCACATGATCTTATAAATAATCAGTAGGTTCATGTCAAATAAATAATTTGTTTAAAAAAAATTATATTAGTGGTGTGTTTGAATAATAATGGCGAGCGAGTTTCCCAAGTTAGGTTACATAAAACCACAGTACTTTAATTTAACTTCTAACGCTCCAGCTACTAAAAACAGTCGAGTTTTTATAAGGTAAAGGGGTTTCAATGCCATTGTAACCACTTGCCGCAACTGTTTGATTTCAATACAAAACAAAAACAACAGGCATCTTTAAGAAATTACTGCACAGGTTTGAACATAACTTTAGATTAAGACATGCTTACTGCTTCAGTAGCCACAAAAGTGTGTAAAGGCAGCTAATAAACTTATTTGGTAGTTAGACGCTTACTTTGTGCTATTCTTTAGCTAAGCAGTAGCTGAACACACAACACTTTCACACACACTTGTTCGCTGGACATACCAACACAAGACTTACCTTCATGGTTAGACTATTGGACAATGAATTTTCAATAAACCGATTACACACGAATAAAAATTTTAATTGCACCTTACGTAATGCGGTCACGGGTGACACTAAACAAGAGAAAGAAGACGAACGGTTGAAGATTGCCTCGGGGACAGTATTATCGAACGATAGAGTATGCTCTAGGCTATTGGGAAAGCATAAATTCAACGCTAACGAGCTGTTCCTGACTTAAAAATAACAAAGTACTCGCACCATTTGGCAAAAAACTTTATGGCATCACACTGCGGCTCTTAGTCAGCACACTAGTAAGGTTGGAAATATGGTTTCATGGCTGAAGCTGTTTGTCGATCATAGAGGTAAGAGAAAGCGTTTTTGCACACATCTGTCTTACATTCAGGAAGAATTTGTTGATATTTATTTAGGGTGTGGTTTATTTGAACTGAGCAATCTGTTATACATTTTGTGAACAGAGAAGCTTTTTATTGGCTTTTGTGTATGAAAACAGGTACATCACAAATAAATGATAGAACATTTGAGTGTATTCAGTTTGGTACTCCAAGGTGTCTTTGCTTTTGATGTGCTGGTAGGCTGCATTGTTGACAGAATAGTTGGTGATCTTACTATCAAGTGCAACTGGTCAAAGCACAATAGAAGTATATGTCAGAGGGCTCCCACCAGCCTCACCTGTTATATAATAAGGCTGGGCGGTATTGAGCAATTTAATACCACTATATTTTTGGACAAAATATTGCAATATTACTAGATACCTACTATTTCAGGTCAAAACCAGTAAGTATAATTGAAGGAAGACATGGTAGTACAAACAATATAAAAAATAAGTTTCACTTCAAGTTCCTGCTTAAAAAGGTAACATATCTACTTTGGCTTCAAACTTGCTCTTAAGGGAGAGATGATTTTTCCAGAACAACTGAAGACACGTTCAGAAGGTGAACTAGTGGCACAAATGCATAAATATTTACGAGCCAGAGCAGAAAGAATAGGAAAGCTTTGAAAAGAACCATTCCACCACAATAAGGGTCATCTTCGAAGTCTAGTTTTGGAATACCAAGGTATTTCTCAATTTCATTTTTGCATTTGTGTTCTGGAGAAAAACTCGCTAAACTAGGTTCATGGTCAGCCTCCTCCTGCTCCTTAAAAATTGTACCCAATTTCTTTTTTCTTTTGCAGGTGGAGGCTCGAATAGAATAATTGACTCTATTGGACGGTCCAGGCTGGCTCTGATCACATGGCCCTTAAGCAACTGAACTAGACACAATAACTGAAGTGCTCACGGAAGAACTCTGAGTAACAGAACTTGCTACATTGGTTGAAATGCTTGCTTGAATTATGGCTTCCTTGATAGAAGCAATAATAGACTCAGAGAATGGCTTGCACTTAAAGCGAGGATCAAGAAATGTGGCCAGCTGTAACATCTCGAACATTTCGCCATTACTGGGATATCGGCTAACTAGATCAGCAATAATGCTCCTCTTAATGTCTTTGGTCAGTGGAGTATCATCTTGATCCTCCTTCAAAATGTGGCTTTCAATGAGTTGAATCATGGGAAGAACAGCCGAGACGGTGACGTACGACTCTCCTGAGAGAATGGAGATAGTGCTCTGTCAATTGATTGCAGTACATCGATGTCTTGCCACGTAGGAATTAAATGACTGGTTTTCCTATCAGCTCCTAGAACAACTCGGATGGTTTTCTCCTGCTCCATAACACGTGCAACCATCCTGGACATGGACCCCCACCTGGTTGGGCAATCCTGAACACACACGAACACACACACACACACACAATTTGCATGAAATTACTAGTTATATATGTAGATTGTAGACTCACTTATCTAAACCTGTCATGTGTATCTCTCATGTCATATGTGCAATAGATTCAAAACAATTCTTACATCTGAACTACCCTCAGTACAGAGGTGTTTCAATATGTCAGGGTCTACCAAGTTATATCGTAAAATAGGTTAACTTACCGAAACCAATGAACGTTCTGATATGTTCATATTCACCAAGCACTTCGACAAGTCACGTTTCTTCTTCCAACTGCAGTGAAAAGAACTGACAATTTTTCGGCAAATTCCAAGAGCTCTGTGACACCTGGAGTCTTTACCTATAGACTTTGTGATTGATAGATGCAAATTATGTCCGAAACAAGATAGTCTAGGCCACTTTAGATCTCGCATTGCCTTTACAATATTGCTCCCACTATCAGTTGTAATGCAGATTTGATTTTCTGGCTTCAAGTTCCATAGATCCATAGTGGTGGTGAGAGATTCTGTGAGAATTTCGGTGATCCTCAGGTAAATAATGGGTTTGTGAACACTTACTCTGGAGATTCCAATGAACATCTATATAGTGAATCGTAAAACTTATACAGGGCTTTAAACCTACGCTTGACCATAGGTCAGTTGTTGCAGAGAAAGCTGTTAAGCAAGAAAGTTCATCAAATAACTTCCTTTTATCTGCAGAGTACAGGGTTGGAAAGGCAACTTCTGAGAAGTACTTCCGACTTGGTACATTGTACCTAGAATCCAATGACTTGAGCAAACAACGGAAACAATACTTCTCCACCGTATAAATAGGCAGGCCATCTTTAGCTAAAAAATATGTAACAGAGTCTGTAAGTTCTTTCCACCGTTTCCCTTTTTTTTCACATGGCTGGATAGTCTCTATGACTGCTGGAAGTGTTGGCTGCTGGATAGTCTCTATGACCGCTGGAAGTGTTGGCTGCTGGATAGTCTCTATGACTGCTGGAAGTGTTGGCTGCTGGATAGTCTCTATGACTGCTGGAAGTGTTTGCTGCTGGATAGTCTCTATGACTGCTGGAAGTGTTGGCTGCTGGATAGTCTCTATGACGGCTGGAAGTGTTGGCTGCTGGATAGTCTCTATGACTGCTGGAAGTGTTTGCTGCTGGATAGTCTCTATGACGGCTGGAAGTGTTTGCTGCTGGATAGTCTCTATGACCGCTGGAAGTGTTTGCTGCTGGATAGTCTCTATGACGGCTGGAAGTGTTTGCTGCTGGATAGTCTCTATGACGGCTGGAAGTGTTTGCTGCTGGATAGTCTCTATGACTGCGGAATGTTGGCTGCTGGATGATCTCTATGACTGGCTGAAGTGTTTGCCTGCTGATAGTCTCGTATGACGATCTTGAAGTGTTGGCTGCTGGATAGTCTCTATGACCTGCGGAAGTGTTTGGTGCTGGATATCTCTATCTGCGGGAAGATGTGTTTGCTGCTGGATAGTCTTATGACTGCTGGAAGTGTTGGCTGCGGAATAGTCTCTATGACTGCTGGAATGTTGTCTGCTGGAAAAGTCTCTATGACTGCTGGAAGTGTTTGCTGCTGGATGTCTCGGACGCGGAATGTTGGCTGCTGATAGTCTCTATGACCTCTGGAAGTTTGCTGCTGGCTATTCTTATGACCGCTGGAGGTTGTTTTTGGTTGCTGAATAGTCTCTATGACTGCTGGAAGTGTTGGCTGCTGGATAGTCTCTAACCGCTGGAAGTGTTTGCTGCTGGATAGTCTCTATGACCGCTGGAAGTGTTGGCTGCTGGATAGTCTCTATGACTGCTGGAAGTGTTGGGTGCTGGATAGTCTCTATGACTGCTGGAAGTGTTTGCTGCTGGATAGTCTCTATGACTGCTGGAAGTGTTGGCTGCTGAATAGTCTCTATGACTGCTGGAAGTGTTGGCTGCTGGATAGTCTCTATGACCGCTGGAAGTGTTGGCTGCTGGATAGTCTCTAACCGCTGGAAGTGTTGGCTGCTGGATAGTCTCTATGACTGCTGGAAGTGTTGGCTGCTGGATAGTCTCTAACCGCTGGAAGTGTTGGCTGCTGTGGCAAGGGACTAGTCCTAGAGCCTTTTGCGGTCTTTCCGCTCTTCATCAGAATGGTGAACCCGTAGATGAGCAAGTAAGTTTGAAATATTGCCGTGCTTAGCAGTGACTGTTTTTCGACAGGATCAACAAACGCAATTACCGTTGTCCACAACGCTTCCGTCACTGTCTTTCTTGAGGCCGAAATAGTGCCACACAATACTCTTCGCACCCGGCTTGCAAACCAAATCTGCCTTTTGTTAATATTTATTTATTTATTTTTACTGTATGCCACGTGCGCAATTTATTTGCGCATGTGCGGTATTTTGCGCAAATTATTTATTGAACGGTATTTTTTGACGTAGCCGGTTATGACTACATACCGGTATACCGCCCAGCTTTATTACATAACAATATTTTTTTTACTTAGGCCATACCAAATTAATTTGTTGTTGCTCGGGCCCTACCTACCCTGTTTTTTCTGATTTCAAAAAAAAAAAATTCAAAATATTTCACTTAATTAGATAATAGCTATTTTTTTTTTTTTATTTCAAAATTTCTTTTATATATGCCACATGGTCATTGACATGGCTACATCTGCCTTTGCTTGGCCAAGCATTTTGGTTGTTAAAGGCAGTAAGGTTATTTTAGATAGAACAATCAAGAAATGTGACTGGGCAGAGAGCTTTGAATCTGTATTTGAGGGTCTTGGCAGTGACTTTAACAGTGAAACTCTCTCCAAGGTTCTAATTTCTTCCAATGAAGTAATATTGACACGTTAATTAATGATATTCATGATTTTTTAAAATGATATTCATGTTTTTTTTGTATTTTTTTCCCTACCTACCGACCCTACATCTCAGCCTAGTTCGCCCGAGCAACAACAAATTAATTTGGTGTGGCCTTATTGCTATAAAGAATGTGGTTAAAATTCCTGTAGAAATTGCTACCTTTCAGAATCATCAATTCCATTCTCTCGTCAGAGTCCTTGACTATCTAGTAACTACTACAGTCACTACACCCATCAGCACTGAAGTCATTGTTGCTGTCACCAAACTCCTCGTCACTACCACCAGAGTTACTGCCATCCTGGTCACTGCCATCCTTGTCACTGCCATGCTGTGCCAGGTCAAGAATATTGTCTTCATCACTAGGATGCTGAAGTGCCAGTGTTCCACTTGCCAAGATAGCTTTCTACTTGTCATATCATGAGCAGTTATAGCTAAAGTAATATTGGTTTGTAAAAAATTATTCTGTGTACCTTTATTATATTATGAAATAAATTTATACTTTATCAGAAAGAAGTCTTATTGTTGTGACAAAATTTACTCAACATTTTCTTATGGCAGCCTATGCATTTTATAAGCTTAAAATATGTTTACAACAATGAATCGTCTGCAATTGTGATTGGTGGCTTCCTTGACTCCACAAAGCTGTAGGGCGAAGTGGACACGAAGACGCATTTTTAACGCATTTTCGCGTCCTCCGTGGTTATCAATTTTTCTCAATTGACGCGTATTTGCGTCTTCCGCGATTAATCGGTTAACAACAACAGTGTTGCGTAGGGCATATAACTATGACATAGAGTGCATTAGCTTACCTTCACCACTCATTCGAATAGAAAATGAACTCCAGTAAGTTTGTAAGTTTCAACTGTACCCGCAAAAGAGAATACCAAGCAGTAAACAATTCAATTTCCTTGGATGATACGGGTACAAATCAATAAACCAGAGGATTATGTTTAGTGAAATTTGGGACGGGGTTGGCCACCGAGTTAACACAAAAACACGCATGGGTCAAAGTACAAAATAACATACGTACATCCACACATATACATAAACAAACAAATATCCCCGATTCTCAATTGTTTACCGCAGTATAGTGTCTCACTCACTTCATTCGCTCCTGAGGAGCTTCTTATAGCACCCTTACTAGCAGGTATGGAATTGAGAAGTCTACTGTTGGTGACAAATAATTAGGAGTAGGTTGGAACATTAAAAAAAAAAACTATGGCATGGGGTGAAGAAAGCCAGTGTTAAAACTATGGCATGGGGGTGAAGAAAGCCAGTGTTAGAACTATAGATGGGGGTGAAGAAAGCCAGTGTTAGAACTATAGATGGGGGTGAAGAAAGCCAGTGTTAGAACTATAGATGGGGGTGAAGAAAGCCAGTGTTAAAACTATGGCATGGAGTGAAGAAAGCCAGTGTTAAAACTATGGCATGGGGGTGAAGAAAGCCAGTGTTAGAACTATAGATGGGGGTGAAGAAAGCCAGTGTTAAAACTATGGCATGGGGGTGAAGAAAGCCAGTGTTAAAACTATGGCATGGGGGTGAAGAAAGCCAGTGTTAAAACTATGGCATGGGGGTGAAGAAAGCCAGTGTTAAAGAAAAAAAACTTTGGAGAATACAAGGAATGGGATGAAGCGTTACATATAGATTAATCATTGAATACTACAGAATATCATGAGCCTGTCGTCTAGCATTTACACCGACAGACAAGTGGTATTCCCGCGGTATCCAATGATTAATCAATTTATTGTGTACTGGTCATGCGCGAATGAAACCGAGTGGATAATGCAATGGATGCTGCCAAGGAGTCATTTGATTTGTTTTTTCTGACAAATTCATTGATAATCTTTTCTCTAATATTCGAGGCAGAGTAGAAAGGGAATGTGAAAGACAAGAAGGACCGCCATCTAGCACTGACAGTGAACAATCAGTTAGTCCAGAAGTTTTTAGAAAAGCAAAAAACCTGTAACACTCAAAAGAAAACGTTATCTGACTTGAGAATGTGGTATTGTTGGTACAAATAATAATAGATAAATGAAAAGTGAAAAATTGAGCATATTCCACCAAAGAATTAAACAGACTTCGGTCATTTCTATTGTAAGGTGCGGAGTACAAGTGGTAGTTTGTACTTCCATCCAAAGAAGTTTGGTCTCAAACCATATAGCATCATAAGAGATTCTGAGTTTAGCTCATCTCAACAGCTACTCACAGCTAGTAAGACCATCACAACCTATAGCATCATATGAGATTCTGAGTTTAGCTCATCTCAACAGCTACTCACAGCTAGTAAGACCATCACAACCTATAGCATCATAAGAGATTCTGAGTTTAGCTCATCTCAACAGCTACTCATAGCTAGTAAGACCATCACAAACCATATAGCATCATAAGAGATTCTGAGTTTAGCTCATCTCAACAGCTACTCACAGCTAGTAAGACCATCACAACATATAGCATCATAAGAGATTCTGAGTTTAGCTCATCTCAACAGCTACTCATAGCTATTAAGACCATCACAAACCATATAGCATCATAAGAGATTCTGAGTATAGCTCATCTCAACAGCTACTCACAGCTAGTAAGACCATCACAACCTATAGCATCATAAGAGATTCTGAGTTTAGCTCATCTCAACAGCTACTCATAGCTATTAAGACCATCACAAACCATATAGCATCATAAGAGATTCTGAGTTTAGCTCATCTCAACAGCTACTCGTAGCTAGTAAGACCATCACAACCTATAGCATCATAAGAGATTCTGAGTTAGCTCATCTCAACAGCTACTCATAGCTAGTAAACCATCACACCTATAAGCATCATAAGATATTCTGAGTTTACTCATCTCAACAGCTACTCATTGCTATAGACCATCCCAAACCATATAGCATCCATAAGAGATTCTGATTTAGCTCAATCTTCAACACTACTCATAGCTAATAAGCCCATCACAAACCATTAGCAAGCACATAAGATATTCTGAGTTTAGCTATCTTCAAAGCGTACTCATAGCTAGTAAGCCCATCCACAAACCATATAGCATCATCAGAGATTCTGAAGTTTAGTCTCTCGCACATCTACTCACAGCTAGTGAATACCATCACAACCTATCGCATCAAGATAAGAGATTCTGAGTTTAGCTCATCTCACAGCTACTCATAGCTAGTAAGACCATCACAACCCTTGCATCATAAAGAGATTCCTTAGTTAGCTCATCTCAACATCTACTCGTATCTAGTACGACCATCACAACCTATAGCAGCATAGAATTCTGAGTTTAGCTCATCTCAACAGCTACTCGTAGCTAGTAAGACCCTCACAACCTATAGCATCATAAGAGATTCTGAGTTTAGCTCATCTCAACAGCTACTCGTAGCTAGTAAGACCATCACAACCTATAGCATCATAAGAGATTCTGAGTTTAGCTCATCTCAACAGCTACTCGTAGCTAGTAAGACCATCACAACCTATAGCATCATAAGAGATTCTGAGTTTAGCTCATCTCAACAGCTACTCGTAGCTAGTAAGACCATCACAACCTATAGCATCATAAGAGATTCTGAGTTTAGCTCATCTCAACAGCTACTCGTAGCTAGTAAGACCATCACAACCTATAGCATCATAAGAGATTCTGAGTTTAGCTCATCTCAACAGCTACTCGTAGCTAGTAAGACCATCACAACCTATAGCATCATAAGAGATTCTGAGTTTAGCTCATCTCAACAGCTACTCGTAGCTAGTAAGACCATCACAACCTATAGCATCATAAGAGATTCTGAGTTTAGCTCATCTCAACAGCTACTCGTAGCTAGTAAGACCGTCACAAACCATATAGCATCATGAGAGATTCTGAGTTTAGCTCATCTCAACAGCTACTCGTAGCTAGTAAGACCATCACAACCTATAGCATCATAAGAGATTCTGAGTTTAGCTCATCTCAACAGCTACTCGTAGCTAGTAAGACCATCACAACCTATAGCATCATAAGAGATTCTGAGTTTAGCTCATCTCAACAGCTACTCGTAGCTAGTAAGACCATCACAACCTATAGCATCATAGAGATTCTGAGTTTAGCTCATCTCAACAGCTACTCGTAGCTAGTAAGACCATCACAACCTATAGCATCATAAGAGATTCTGAGTTTAGCTCATCTCAACAGCTACTCGTAGCTAGTAAGACCATCACAACCTATAGCATCATAAGAGATTCTGAGTTTAGCTCATCTCAACAGCTACTCGTAGCTAGTAAGACCATCACAACCTATAGCATCATAAGAGATTCTGAGTTTAGCTCATCTCAACAGCTACTCGTAGCTAGTAAGACCATCACAACACATAGCATCATAAGAGATTCTGAGTTTAGCTCATCTCAACAGCTACTCATAGCTAGTAAGACCATCACAACCTATAGCATCATAAGAGATTCTGAGTTTAGCTCATCTCAACAGCTACTCATAGCTAGTAAGACCATCACAACCTATAGCATCATAAGAGATTCTGAGTTAGCTCATCTCAACAGCTACTCATAGCTATTAAGAAGATGCTGAAGAAAGAAGGAAAGGGAAATAAGTCTAAAACATCACAACCATTAGAAACCACTGAAACTGAGCAGCTTTAGATTTCAGGAGCTTTAGCAAGCAGCAGCCCTGAAGTCTTACAAGATACCGTGTGGTTCCTCCTGTGCCTGCACATGGGAATGAGAGGATGTGATGATCATTGAGTTATGGTGACTTAGAAATCAAGTGTTTCTCAGATAGTATGAAGTATAGTGACTTAGACATCAAGTGTTTCTCAGACGGTATGAAGTATGGTGAATTAGACATCAAGTGTTTCTCAGACGGTATGAAGTATAGTGACTTAGACATCAAGTGTTTCTCAGACGGTATGAAGTATAGTGACTTAGACATCAAGTGTTTCTCAGACGGTATGAAGTATAGTGAATTAGACATCAAGTGTTTCTCAGACGGTATGAAGTATAGTGACTTAGACATCAAGTGTTTCTCAGACGGTATGAAGTATAGTGACTTAGACATCAAGTGTTATTTCTCAGATGGTATGAAGTATGGTGAATTAGACATCAAGTGTTTCTCAGACGGTATGAAGTATGGTGAATTGACATCAAGTGTTTCTCAGATGGTATGAAGTATGGTGAATTAGAAATCAAGTGTTTCTCAGATAGTATGAAGTATGGTGAATTAGAAATCAAGTGTTTCTCAGATAGTATGAAGTATGTCGAGTTTACCGAACGGGATACAAAGACTCGAACTGGTGAAGGTTCCCACACTCGTCCATTTAAGCCTAAAATGTGGAGTACTCCACAAAACCAGATCACTGTCCAGTGCAAGCAATTATTTGAAGCCTATGTAAAACAACAATCAGCAGCAATGTGCCAGCTTCACTCTCCATTTTATTTGGCTGTGAATTACACGCCCAGTCCTGGATCAAAATGGTATAGGATGGGAAGAGACAGAATCAGACAACTCATGAAAAGGATTGCTTCAGAAGGAGCTCTGAAAGGGAAGAAAACCAATCATTCTGTTGGAAAGACAACGATAACAGCTCTAACATTCCAGATAAGAAAATAATGCAGCTTTCTGGCCATAAAAATATACAGAGTTTAAACTCCTATAACCAAGCATCTTTACACCAGCAACCAGAAATGTCTCATATTTTAAGTTATTATAATCAGAAAGTGAAGCCTGAAAGTAGTGCCTTCTCAACAAGACCAACTGGATTCTATCCCCTACCCAATTTTCTAATTCCTCTACGCCACTCCCTTTTTTAGGGAACAACTATAACTGACAGCACTATTCTTATAAACTGCAATAAGAGCAATTTAGTTACTCAAGTGCAAGGACAGGCATAAAGAACCAGGATTAAATATTTTGTTGCATTAGGAACTACCTATAGACTAGTGTCTCTATGTTTAGATAAAAGTTTCTGCATTCATATGAAGGTATTTTAATTAACTAAATTAATGTAATTGGCACAGAATAGTATTATAGAATTAGCAGACCCTAAAGGGACGCAATAAGCGTAAAATAAAACTTAGGGGGGCGCAATAACCAATGCAATAACTCTGGACTTCCCCTTTACTGTGGAATATTGCGGGCGTACGATACTTTCCAATTCAATACATTTTCTACATAAAGGCACTCCATATGTCAATTCAGTACTACACAATAAAAATTATATATATAGTTTAGAAAACAATGGGAGCTAAATCATCCTGTTCACGGTGCTACACTTGCCGTCAAACTAAGAAGGCTTTTAGTGTTAGTACCAGCTATGTGGAGGTTTTGCCCAGTACAATATACAATATGCACGTGCACTGATATGGAGATATAATAGCACGGAAAACTGTGGCATTCGGAATTAATAGAAGTTGTATGGTGAGAAATTTCACGAGACGAAGCCGAGTGAATTTTTTTTGCTACACTCATGCTATTAATTCCGAATACCACAGTTTTCTGTGCTATCATAAGTTAATACTTTAACCAAAGATAGTTTATTTTTAATAAATTTTGAATAATACAATGACATAATGATACTTCAGTCTAAGATTGATATAATACAATCTGACATAATGATACTTCAGACTACAGTCTAAGATTGATATAATACACTTTAAACAAGATTCTCAGTTTATAACAGTGGTGTTGTGTCATCTTTTTGTACCCTAGCTCTCTTGTTAGACGGTTCTTCAAGGTCAGTGCAATTATCATAATTTTTCTGACTTTCAAAGTGCACTGTACAATTGTAAAAATTGTACTGATGAGATAATAAATTGGAACAGTCTCCTGTGATAATGGAACAGTCTCCTGTGATAATGAATTGGAACAGTCTCCTGTGATAATGAATTGGAACAGTCTCCTGTGATAATGAATTGGAACAGTCTCCTGTGATAATGAATTGGAACAGTCTCCTGTGATAATGAATTGGAACAGTCTCCTGTGATTATGAATTGGAACAGTCTCCTGTGATAATGAATTGGAACAGTCTCCTGTGATAATGAATTGGAACAGTCTCCTGTGATAATGAATTGGAACAGTCTCCTGTGATAATGAATTGGAACAGTCTCCTGATGAATGAATTGGACTGTTTGATCTTTGTCTAGCTGAAGAGGTTGCAATACAAACATTTTGTTCTGAATGTGTCAGAATTTACTGCCTTTGAACTACTAGTGGGTGATGCAAGATCTTTCTTCCTATGCTTCTTTGCTCTCTCAAGTTTGTATCAGTATAGTATTTGATGCTTCCTTCTCGTTTGTGCCCAATTATGGCTATCATTGGACACTCCAGCTTTTTGCAGTTTAGAAACTGTTGTTTTTCGTATGCCGTGATTGGTAAAGTTTTTGCTGGTGGCATCTAAAGCTCCTTGCTGTGCTATGACTTCCATGAATTAATCTATTTTATTGACTCCAACTGGCTGAATAGAATACCACACATCATTGTTAGGCTCCTTGAGTGGTCTCAAATATAGTAGTCCAGAATTTTTTTAAAGGAGTTGGTCTTCTTGAAATTAAAATTTCTAAAAAATGAACTGGACAATTCTTTCCTCAAGTCGCAAACATTCTTTTGGGCAACCTTCTGTTGTTGTTGTTGTTGTTTTGCAGGCCACCTTGGCAGGTTTTTGTAGGGCCCTCTACCCATTCAACGTAATCTATGGCGGTGTCTGTGGGACTTTTTACAAATTCTAAGTCTTCTATTCTAAACTGATGGTGTTCTTGGCACTCTCTTGTCCCAAAGTGCTGACTGACACAAAAAAACACTGTAAGATTTATTGACTATGCATTTGTGGTTCCCAGCACTCCTTTCTCCCAAAGAATTTCTTCTTCTGTGTCCGTCATCGCATCGGCCTTTCTCGGTCTCTTTCCTCGCCCTTTATCATACAGGTAACTGCTTTGCCGTTTAAAATCCTTCTACTGCCATAAAATTATCTGTCTTTCAAAATACTGAATGGCATCCATTTTCCTTTAAGACTCTATCTAGTGCACCTATCATTGTCCTCAGACTATCTGGCTCATACTCGTCACCGTTCTTTTTGCGTACTTCAGAACAAAATAGTTGTAAGACTTTATCCAAATTTTCTTCAAGTTTTTTATTTATATTTGATTTATCTCCAAGCGTCGAATACATTTATCCAAGTAGAAGTTGACTTCTTCGTATTGCTGTTACGATTTTTTTAATTTAATCTTTATAGTTCAGTTCGCACATTCTCATCTTTTAGAATTGTAGTAATGTCAGGTGCTCTTTCAGAACTTCTACTTGCTCTGAATTCAAGGCTGTTAAGAAATCCTTATCTTGCATAAATTACTGTATTTTTTTATCAAAGAAATAACTCCATTCTGACTCATCCATTACAATTTACACCACTTTCCTTTCTGTTCGTTGCCTGGGAATTTTGCCGCAATGTTACCTAGTGAACATTCAATATGTGACCTGCCAGGCTGAACATTCAATATGTGACCTGCCAGGCTGAACATTCGTTATGTGACCTGCCAGGCTGAACATTCGTTATGTGACCTGCCAGGCTGAACATTCAATATGTGACCTGCCAGGCTGAACATTCGTTATGTGACCTGCCAGGCTGAACGTTCGTTATGTGACCTGCCAGGCTGAACATTCGTTATGTGACCTGCCAGGCTGAACATTCGTTATGTGACCTGCCAGGCTGAACATTCAATATGTGACCTGCCAGGCTGAACATTCAATATGTGACCTGCCAGGCTGAACATTCAATATGTGACCTGCTAGGCTGAACATTCAATATGTGACCTGCCAGGCTGAACATTCGTTATGTGACCTGCCAGGCTGAACATTCAATATGTGACCTGCCAGGCTGAACATTCAATATGTGACCTGCCAGGCTGAACATTCAATATGTGACCTGCCAGGCTGAACATTCTTTCAGAAGGAAAACTTGTTCCACAAACAGAGATATTTCTTGCAAGTTGTGCCAAATGAGGAAAACGTGAATGTTCTACTTTCCACCAATCTAATGGATCTGCATCCATTTCTATAGAAGGCATATCAAGGTAAGAAGATATTTCAATATTTAACTTCTCATGTGAAGAAAGTAAATCACTCTCATGATTAGGCTGTTCTTCAATATGTGACTGCTAATCCTTATAAAATTTTTTAGGTGGTGGTGATGTCCGGGCAGCTCCAGGTGTCGATTCTGTGGTTCCAGAATTAGAAGCCATTGATCTCATGCATTCATCTTTTATTCTGTGGTTCCAGAATTGCAAGCCATTGATCTCATGCATTCATCTTTTATTCTTGAATTTATTTCTTCTGTATATTCTAGGTGCCTATTTTTGAATCTTGGATCCAAAAAACTTGCCATTGAAAGAAATGCGAGTCCAGTGCTGTCACTGTATCTGCCCGCAAAATGTATCTAAACCAAATTCCACTCGTAATCTATAAAAAGAATTGTCACCACTACCAGGGCTCAAGCTGTCCTTAGAACTGTCACCACTACCAGGGCTCAAGCTGTCCTTAGAACTGTCACCACTACCAGGGCTCAAGCTGTCCTTAGAACTGTCACCACTACCAGGGCTCAAGTTGTCCTTAGAATTGTCACCACTACCAGGGCTCAAGCTGTCCTTAGAATTGTCACCACTACCAGGGCTCAAGCTGTTCCTTAACTGTCACCACTAACCGGGCTCCAAGCTGTTCCTTAGAACTGTCACCACTGACCAGGCTTCAAGTTGTCCTTAGAACTGTGCACCACTACCAGTCTCAAGCTTGCCTTAGAACTGTCACCACTACAGGGCTCCAGCTTCCTTATAACTGGCCCCACTACCAGGCTCAAGCTGGTCCCTTAGAAACTGTCACCACTACCAGGGCTCGAGCTGTCCTTAGAACTGTCACCACTACCAGGGCTCAAGTTGTCCTTAGAATTGTCACCACTACCAGGGCTCAAGCTGTCCTTAGAACTGTCACCACTACCAGGGCTCAAGCTGTCCTTAGAACTGTCACCACTACCAGGGCTCAAGCTGTCCTTAGAACTGTCACCACTGCCAGGGCTCAAGCTGTCCTTAGAATTGTCACCACTACCAGGGCTCAAGTTGTCCTTAGCATGCTTCAATATAGGAATAAGTGCAGATGCAGTTACTTGTTTTACTCCGGCAAGTGCATCAGTTAGTACATGCAATGGTTTGAGAACATCAACAAACGTTTTTAATGTAGTAAACTCTGTATCGGTTGGCATTTTATTCCAATATTTCCTTTCTCCCGCTAAAGTAGCACTGATAGCTTCTTGTTGTTCTAGAATTCGGTCTACCATAACATAAGTTGATCCCCAGTGTGTAGGTACATCACCCATAAGCTTGTGTTGCTTTATGCCTAATTCTTCCTGCTTCTTCCTCAAATCTCAATTTTTTTTCCAACTGTGATGAAATAGTTCAACTAAGGCATGACAACGAGCTAATGCTTGTTTCACACGAGGTACAATAAGAGCCTTTTTAATCGCCGAATCCAAATTATGACCATAACAGCTTATTCTAGCTACACCTAAATCCCTAAGAGCTGCCACAACATTAGCTCCTTTATCAGTGGTAACTGCAACTACTTTGTCTTGCTGTAACTCCCAATTCTCTAATACATCTAACAAAGCATCACTTATATTTTGGCGCGTGTGATCATCATACAGTGGAACTGTATCTAAACAAAATTCCACTCGTAATCTATCAAATGAAGGGTAACAAGTTATATATGGATCACAAGATCCACTGGTCCAAAGGTCGGTAGTTGCAGCATAACATTCAGCCTTTGAAACAAGTGGCTTAACTCTATTGTCTCTCACTAAACTATATAATGCTGGTATTTCAATTTCAGAAAAATGCTTTCTTGTTGGAATTTCATATTTTCGATTTAACTTTGAAACCAAAATGCTTAAAACCCGGTTTACTTACAGTAGAAATAGGAATGGCATCTTTAGCGATGAAGTAAGTAACAGCTTTGTTTAGCTCTTTTGCTTGACAACTTTTAGCGGGGTACTTAGCTTTCTTGCAATAGTATCTTCAAGATTAGGCTGTGAATTGTTACTACGCTCACCCTTTTGTGGAATTTTTTGTGAAGAAATTCCTGCATAAGTTGATGGATGATGTTCAGGTAGATGCTGCCAAAGATTGGTAGTGTTACTGCCTTCCTCTTGAATGCTTTTACCGCACGTTAAGCAGAGCGGGCTGTGTTTACCGCACGTTAAGCAGAGCGGGCTGTGTTTACCGCACGTTAAGCAGAGCGGGCTGTGTTTACCGCACGTTAAGCAGAGCGGGCTGTGTTTACCGCACGTTAAGCAGAGCGGGCTGTGTTTACCGCACGTTAAGCAGAGCGGGCTGTGTTTACCGCACGTTAAGCAGAGCGGGCTGTGTTTACCGCACGTTAAGCAGAGCGGGCTGTGTTTACCGCACGTTAAGCAGAGCGGGCTGTGTTTACCGCACGTTAAGCAGGGCGGGCTGTGTTTACCGCACGTAGCAGAGCGGGCTGTGTTTACCGCACATTAAGCAGAGCGGGCTGTGTTTACCGCACGTTAAGCAGAGCGGGCTGTGTTTACCGCACGTTAAGCAGAGCGGGCTGTGTTTACCGCACGTTAAGCAGAGCGGGCTGTGTTTACCGCACGTTAAGCAGGGCGGGCTGTGTTTACCGCACGTAGCAGAGCGGGCTGTGTTTACCGCACATTAAGCAGAGCGGGCTGTGTTTACCGCACGTTAAGCAGAGCGGGCTGTGTTTACCGCACGTTAAGCAGAGCGGGCTGTGTTTACCGCACGTTAAGCAGAGCGGGCTGTGTTTCTCGCTTTCTATGACCTTGCCTTTGTCGTCCACACGAATCCCAAACTCATTCCAGACACCGCTTTTTGACGACAGTGGCTCCAGTGACATTAAGCACGTTGGCAGACTTTTTTTTTTTTTACCTTAGGGCATGCAGCAGGAGTGTATTGTGCGCATGCATAATTATCATCGGGAGAGGCGATTAAATAATCGAGCGGCCGTAAAATCACGGTATAAGCAGTAAACCGGTTAACCGCTCAATACTACAGACAATTGAGTTGTTCTTTGGTCTCTAAGTGTCTGGATAATTGGGGAAGTACTACACTAATTTCTCCTACCCTAACCTAGGTTGAACCACCACTATGCAATTAATTATGATTAGAGCTGGAATGGATACCCGGTTATCTGAATATCTGGTCACAGAGCTGGAATGAATACCCGGTTATCTGAATATCTGGTCATTCGGATATCCAGTTATCTGGATTTGTAGGTGTTTGGATACGATTCTAACTAATCAAATATCCTGGTTGGTAAGTAAATGATAATGGGGTCTGTAATTCCTGTAAATTTGGAAGCAATAACTCTGAGTGTTAGTTCACAGGGCTCCCCACACGCCCCTGAGTGTTAGTTCACAGGGCTCCCCACACGCCCCTGAGTGTTAGTTCACAGGACTCCCCACACACCTCTGAGTGTTAGTTCACAGGGCTCCCCACACACCCAGCAGATATTTCAGTAGTTGCTTTGACCTATAGGGGCATATTTTATGCTAACTCAGTAAGGCTGTCTGTAATAGCTGATTATCTGCATAATCACCACATAGTCCAGCTAGGGAGGAGGTTTCTTGTTCCAACTCTAAGTATCACAATAAGTAAAATTCTTTTTTCGTTGTTTTGGATTTAAAAAAAGGAGCATTTAGTCCTAAGTTTGGAAAGTTACAATGCAGGATTTGAAAATGCAGGATTTGAAAATGCAGGATTTGAAAATGCAGGATTTGAAACTGCAGGTTCAGTATTCTGTAAAAGTTGTCTATAGAGTCAAAAGTCAATCCATGCTCCACCAACTTTATTTTGTTTATCAAACTAACGCACACATGTCTTACTTTACCATATTAGAATGACCTGACAACAAGTGGTCTGGTCTTACTTTACCATATTACAATGAAGCACCAAAGGTGCGAACCCTCAGCACTGTTAAACTCTTCTAGCTATTGCAATTATAATCTCCTTCCAATAGAACAAGCAATACATTAGCTATTTTAATGAGGCATCAATATAGCTCGAGCAATGAAAATGGTACATGGAAACACTGTCTTAAAAAGAGAATAAGCAAAAACTAGCCAGAAACACTCACCGGTATCCATTTTCAACGTGAAACTTCACTTCTTTCAACTCCATTAACTTCCCTCCCTGAGCATAAAGCAAACTCTACTACTGGCTGCAAGAAATTATTTGCTCACATGATTATGACGTGACACTAGGAGGCGTTACTCATAAAACCTGGTACCTACATGGAGCTGGAAGCTTCGCGTTTTCTCAACAATTAGCCCAAAAAACAAAACAAAAAAAACTAGCACAATAAAAGGTCCTAAATCTTCGTTCTGATTAAGCTCATACCTAAATCAACAGTTAATTGTCAGCAATCTCCAAAATCTGAGCGTGACAGATAGACAGACAGACAAACAGACTGGATGACTACTATAACCCTCTCGCGCATGCGCGCTAAGGTTAATTACCTGATACAAGTGGCCTCATTTTACCATATTAGAATGACCTGAAAACAAGTGGTCTCACTTTACCATATTAGAATGACCTGAAAACAAGTGGTCTCAGAATGACCTGAAGACTAGTGACCTGATAACTAGTGACCTGATAACTAGTGACCTCCCTTTACCATATTAGAATGACCTGATAACAAGTGGCCTCATTTTACCATATTAGAATGACCTGAAAACAAGTGGTCTCACTTTACCATATTAGAATGACCTGAAAACAAGTGGTCTCAATTTACCATATTATTAGAATGACCTGAAAACTAGTGACCTGATAACTAGTGACCTGATAACTAGTGACCTGATAACTAGTGACCTGATAACTAGTGACCTGATGACTAGTGACCTGATGACTAGTGACCTCCCTTTACCATATTAGAATGACCTGATAACTAGTGACTTCACTTTAATATTAGAATTACCTGATAACAAATGGTAGCAGTTGCACAGCTTCTAAAGTCAATGTGAGGTGCACTTTATTAAGAACAGTTCTTGCCTCCAGTTCACTAGATGATCCCTCCATGAGCGCAGCAGCAGATTTTCCCATTTCATCTTCCCATATACATAGGGTGCTTACAGCACTCAACACTGACCCTCCAGTCCTAACACCTGCTTCCACGACACTCCACGCTTCAGGAAGTGCATCAAAAATAGACTCACCACGACGCATGTTAGTCACTAATAGTTCACCTCCACAACTACATGGACAGGCAAAACAAACACACAAACATCACTGTTATGAAATCAATTACTATAGCTTCTATCAATTCCTGAACTGTTGCTTATTACAATAGGCAAGAGACACTAACTAGCTGGAGCTCCATCAACACACTGAAGGTTCACACCACTGGTACTCTAGTTGTTAGGTTAACTAGCTAGAGGTCCATCAACACACTGAAGGTTCACACCACTGGTACTCTAGTTGTTAGGTTAACTAGCTAGAGGTCCATCAACACACTGAAGGTTCACACCACTGGTACTCTAGTTGTTAGGTTAACTAGCTAGAGGTCCATCAACACACTGAAGGTTCACACCACTGGTACTCTAGTTGTTAGGTTGACTAGCTAGAGGTCCATCAACACACTGAAGGTTCACACCACTGGTACTCTAGTTGTTAGGTTAACTAGCTAGAGGTCCATCAACACACTGAAGGTTTACACCACTGGTACTCTAGTTGTTAGGTTAACTAGCTAGAGGTCCATCAACACACTGAAGGTTTACACCACTGGTACTCTAGTTGTTAGGTTAACTAGCTAGAGGTCCATCAACACACTGAAGGTTTACACCACTGGTACTCTAGTTGTTAGGTTAACTAGCTAGAGTTTCATCAACACACTGAAGGTTTACACCACTGGTACTCTAGTTGTTAGGTAACTAGCTCTTGAATGTTGACTCATGTTACTCAAGAGAGTATTTGTTTAAAGCACGTCAGTATATTATTAAAGGTTTCTGGTAACTACTTGGGCATCCTTGCTGAGTAGTCATACTTCATATAATTAGCGGAACTAGTTGACATGCCGTAGTTTTAAAACACCGATCAGTTTTTTATTTTTATTCACTGTACAACGTTTCGGCTTGTGAGGCCTTCTTCAGGTAAAAAAATAACTGAGTGAGAAAGTGAACACGTGTATGGTGATTATAAGTTGAGTCTGAGATGATTTCATTGGTCGGTGTCGAAGTTTGAATCCATTAGCGCCTTCTATTGAGCTTACAGTTTCTTCCGGTAGTCTTCGTAGTTGCAGCGTGGGTGGGGCTGCTTGAATTAGTTCTCCCGTGAAATTGATTTCCTGTCGTAAGTTACCACAGGTGGGTGTGGCTTCGTAGGTGCTGGTTGCTAATGAGTGAGTGCAGGCAGTTTTCATTAGCTGAGTGTTGGTCTGTTGGAGTTTTAGAGTTATGGACTCTTTTACTCATATCTACTGTTTAGACCTTTAGGATGGACTGTTTCTAGAGTAGAAATCCAATGGCTTTCTCTTTGTGTGAGTAAGTTTCTTGTAGTTTTTTCTAGTATGGTAATTTTAATATCCCTTTCCAGGTTGTGGTTAGGTTTAGTTATGAAATGCTTGTATATTGGTAGGCTAATTTTGAGTCTGCTAGCTGCTCTGTGGCCTCCTAGTCTTACATTCATACATCTTTGTGTTTGTCCTACATATTGATTATGTTTAGTGCATTTTGAGCATTCTATTAGGTACACTACATTCTTAGTCCTACAGTTGGTATGCTTGGGAGTACTGAAACTTCTACCATTGTGTGATGAGATCACTCTAGTTTGTCTGGACATGGCTTTGCAGCATTTGCAGCCTGGGGTGGCGCAGCCTGCTGAGTTGCCTAGCAAGTCTTGAGTGACAGGTATGTACATAGTGTCATTGAGTTGGGGTGGGTCTGAGCAATTTCTGAGCTTCGCTCGGACTAGGGATTTTCTCAGGTTGTTAGTTTTTCTTAGACTAAGACATGGTTTTAATATATGTTCTTCTTCATTAGGGAGAGGCTTTAGTATAGATTTTATTTTCTTTACGTCTAGGTCTGGTGTGTATTCTATAGATAGAAATGTTTCATAGTCTTTTTCTTTTTCAATGGAGTGAGTTAGAGTATGGGGTCTCTTAGCATAAGGTACTGTTGTTTGTACTTGTCTTATTAGCCATGGAGGGTAACCTCTGTCTTTGAATGCTTTGTAAAGCTTTTGGCTGACTTCATGGTACGCCTTAGCATCTGAGCATGCTCTTAGTAATCTAGTTAGTTCCCCTTTGATGAGGCTTCTAAAAGTCTGTTTGGGATGGGATGAAGAATATTCTAAGTATTGAAATTTATTAGTTTTCTTAAAGAACGGTTTGATGTCTAGTATTTCTGTGTTTCTAAATCGATTTCCTTTGTATATTGTAATGTCTAGGAAGTCTACTTGTGTGTCGGAGCACTCATGTGTGAACTTGATTGTATCGTGGGCACTGTTGAGGTAATTTATAAATGTCTGTATTTCTGAGGGTGGTCCTGGCCATATACAAAGTATGTCATCTATGTATCGTTTCCATAAGATAGGTTTTTTAGTATAGTCATTTAATAGTTTTTCTTCCAATTCTGCCATGAAGATATTGGCGTAAGCTGGTGCCATTTTGGTGCCCATCGCTGTTCCCTGTATCTGATGATACATCTTGTCAGCGAATTGAAAATAATTTCTTGTTAATACTATCTTTAATAGATCTGACATTGTGGATGGTGGTATTGGTATGTCATCTGAGTCTTTATTGTTGTAGTACAGTCTGTTGTTGACTGCTCTAATACCATCTGAGTGTGGAATATTCAGATAAAGTGCTTTAACGTCTATTGTGGCTAAGGTACAGTTAGCTGGAAGCTTTAGTTTTTCTAGCATTGTAATTAAATGGCCCGAGTCTCTTATGTATGAGTCTATTTTGGGTACATGTGGTTGTAAATGATAATCTATGAGTTGCGATATTTTCTCTGTAGGTCCTCCACAGCCACTCACTATGGGTCGTACTGATATAGGATTTTTGTGTATCTTTTTGAGAAAGTAGAGCTGCTGTGTCCTAGATTTGTCATTAGGATGTTTTAGGTAATCGTAAGTACTGTTATTTATTATTCCTCTAGCTTTCATACGGAGAGCGTATGCATTTATTGCTTTGGTTAATGGTAGTGTTGGGTCGTGACTGATTTCTTTGTAAATAGTATTGTCTGAGAGATGTTCTAAGCCATCTTTAATGTAATGTTCTCTGTCTTCTACCACTATTCCTGATCCTTTGTCTGCATTCTTAATTATAAGCTCTGAGTCTTTCGATAGCTGTCTAAGTGCTAGTGTCTCTTGTTTGGTAAGGTTATTATGTATTTTATTTCTAGGTGTAGACGTTATCTGTGTTGTTATTCTGTCTAGATAGTCTTCTATTTCACTGTTGGCTCGTGGTGGCATCCAGGTACTCTTAAGTCTGAATGGGTGTGCTTCTCTCGGTGGTTGGTCTCTAAAGAAGTGTTTTATTCTATTTTGTCTGCTAAATCTACAGAGGCCTGTCTGTAAAGCGTCGTCATCTGCTGTTCTGTTCGGGACATAAGTTAGACCTTTAGTCAGTACTCTAGTCTGATCCAGGGTTAACACTTTGTGTGATAAATTAGTAATGTATTTATTTGTGTCCAGTATATTGTCTCTTATTCTTGTAATTGTTTTTTTAAATCTACTTCTATGATTGAATGGCATTGGAAATTTATTTCTGAATGTAATTTTGTGTGAATTTGAAATAGTACAATGATTAGGTTTATTGTGTAGTTTGGAATGATCAAAGTTGGCGTTCCTTAGTTCCGGTCCAGGTCCGTTTGGGGCTGACGAGTGATAGTCCTGCCCTATCGTTGAAAATACTGTGGCTGACGACTGTCCAGCGATGGATGCTGGCCAGTCGCAGCCATTCCTACCGGCATTGGCAGCAACGAGGGATGTTGCTGTGCCGGAGGAAGATAGTTGGGTGGAATTTGCTGCTGGGTGGGTGGTGGCCTAAACTGTGGTTGGGTCTGCTTCACGAGAAGCTGGTTCAGCATTGTTCTCATTTCTGCCATTTCTCGGGAGAGATTTGGCTGGGGAACTTGTTGTGCATTTGCTGGCTCTTGGTGAGCTCTTGTGGCATTACCATTGTTGTTAGGTACTATGTTACCTTGTCTTGCTGGTCCACTTGGTCTGTGTCTTGCCTGTCCATCCTGTTTAGGTCTGTAGGCGTATGGTACGTTCCTCCGTCTTGATCTCTGAGGTTGTCTTGTATCTCTGCTTGACGTTATATATTCAAGTTTCTTCCTTTTCTGTTCCAAAAGACGTTCTCTGTGTTTTTCTATGTTTTCTTTTGTTTTTTCTAGGAGTTCTGCATGGATCTTCTTTTCTTCATCATTCACTAGTCTTACTTTAACTTCCATCTTTGCTTGTAGGTCTTTTAAGTTTACCTCCAGTTTCTCTAGTACTTTGTTGTAATGTGCTTTGAGATGGCACAGAAAGTCTTTCTCGGCTGTTTGTTTTGTTAAGGCAAAGTTCTCCTTGACTTGCGTATACTCTGCCAGGAGTGCGTTACAATTCACGTTCACTCTAAGTCCTTTGGGTACACTCTCCCCTTCCTCGCATAGCTGTATGAAGTTAAGGTGGCTTGTGGCTCTGGTGATGTTGGTACAGATCTTCTTGTAATCTTGCCTAAGTGTGAGTAGAGGCTTGTCTTGTGGTGCTATTGTTGTCACTGGTTCAGCCAGTAGTAAATCTTCTTCTTCTGTTGTTGGCTCTATCTCCATTGGAGTGGTTGGTATTCCTTGTTCTGTTGGAATGTTTGTTTCTTGGTTGGTGGACTTGTTAGTCTTGGAACCTGCTGTAGTCTGGGCTTGGGCTGGGGCTGGGGCTTGGGCTATGGGCAAAGCAGAGGCTATCTGCTTACGTCCCTTGGTCAGCGATTCCACACCTAAGTGCTGTAGGTAGGACAGTCTTCTTTGCGGCTCCTGTATTCCCCTCCTGCCTGCTGAGGAACTAGGTCCGCTACGTTGGGCATATTTGCTGTTGCTCATTATCTATAGTTAATTAGTTAGTTGACACCGATCAGTTTTTTATTTTATTCACTGTACAACGTTTCGGCTTGTGAGGCCTTCTTCAGGTACAAAAAATAACTGAGTGAGAAAGTGAACACGTGTATGGTGATTATAAGTTGAGTCTGAGATGATTTCATTGGTCGGTGTCGAAGTTTGAATCCATTAGCGCCTTCTATTGAGCTTACAGTTTCTTCCGGTAGTCTTCGTAGTTGCAGCGTGGGTGGGGCTGCTTGAATTAGTTCTCCCGTGAAATTGATTTCCTGTCGTAAGTTACCACAGGTGGGTGTGGCTTCGTAGGTGCTGGTTGCTAATGAGTGAGTGCAGGCAGTTTTCATTAGCTGAGTGTTGGTCTGTTGGAGTTTTAGAGTTATGGACTCTTTTACTCATATCTACTGTTTAGACCTTTAGGATGGACTGTTTCTAGAGTAGAAATCCAATGGCTTTCTCTTTGTGTGAGTAAGTTTCTTGTAGTTTTTTCTAGTATGGTAATTTTAATATCCCTTTCCAGGTTGTGGTTAGGTTTAGTTATGAAATGCTTGTATATTGGTAGGCTAATTTTGAGTCTGCTAGCTGCTCTGTGGCCTCCTAGTCTTACATTCATACATCTTTGTGTTTGTCCTACATATTGATTATGTTTAGTGCATTTTGAGCATTCTATTAGGTACACTACATTCTTAGTCCTACAGTTGGTATGCTTGGGAGTACTGAAACTTCTACCATTGTGTGATGAGATCACTCTAGTTTGTCTGGACATGGCTTTGCAGCATTTGCAGCCTGGGGTGGCGCAGCCTGCTGAGTTGCCTAGCAAGTCTTGAGTGACAGGTATGTACATAGTGTCATTGAGTTGGGGTGGGTCTGAGCAATTTCTGAGCTTCGCTCGGACTAGGGATTTTCTCAGGTTGTTAGTTTTTCTTAGACTAAGACATGGTTTTAATATATGTTCTTCTTCATTAGGGAGAGGCTTTAGTATAGATTTTATTTTCTTTACGTCTAGGTCTGGTGTGTATTCTATAGATAGAAATGTTTCATAGTCTTTTTCTTTTTCAATGGAGTGAGTTAGAGTATGGGGTCTCTTAGCATAAGGTACTGTTGTTTGTACTTGTCTTATTAGCCATGGAGGGTAACCTCTGTCTTTGAATGCTTTGTAAAGCTTTTGGCTGACTTCATGGTACGCCTTAGCATCTGAGCATGCTCTTAGTAATCTAGTTAGTTCCCCTTTGATGAGGCTTCTAAAAGTCTGTTTGGGATGGGATGAAGAATATTCTAAGTATTGAAATTTATTAGTTTTCTTAAAGAACGGTTTGATGTCTAGTATTTCTGTGTTTCTAAATCGATTTCCTTTGTATATTGTAATGTCTAGGAAGTCTACTTGTGTGTCGGAGCACTCATGTGTGAACTTGATTGTATCGTGGGCACTGTTGAGGTAATTTATAAATGTCTGTATTTCTGAGGGTGGTCCTGGCCATATACAAAGTATGTCATCTATGTATCGTTTCCATAAGATAGGTTTTTTAGTATAGTCATTTAATAGTTTTTCTTCCAATTCTGCCATGAAGATATTGGCGTAAGCTGGTGCCATTTTGGTGCCCATCGCTGTTCCCTGTATCTGATGATACATCTTGTCAGCGAATTGAAAATAATTTCTTGTTAATACTATCTTTAATAGATCTGACATTGTGGATGGTGGTATTGGTATGTCATCTGAGTCTTTATTGTTGTAGTACAGTCTGTTGTTGACTGCTCTAATACCATCTGAGTGTGGAATATTCAGATAAAGTGCTTTAACGTCTATTGTGGCTAAGGTACAGTTAGCTGGAAGCTTTAGTTTTTCTAGCATTGTAATTAAATGGCCCGAGTCTCTTATGTATGAGTCTATTTTGGGTACATGTGGTTGTAAATGATAATCTATGAGTTGCGATATTTTCTCTGTAGGTCCTCCACAGCCACTCACTATGGGTCGTACTGATATAGGATTTTTGTGTATCTTTTTGAGAAAGTAGAGCTGCTGTGTCCTAGATTTGTCATTAGGATGTTTTAGGTAATCGTAAGTACTGTTATTTATTATTCCTCTAGCTTTCATACGGAGAGCGTATGCATTTATTGCTTTGGTTAATGGTAGTGTTGGGTCGTGACTGATTTCTTTGTAAATAGTATTGTCTGAGAGATGTTCTAAGCCATCTTTAATGTAATGTTCTCTGTCTTCTACCACTATTCCTGATCCTTTGTCTGCATTCTTAATTATAAGCTCTGAGTCTTTCGATAGCTGTCTAAGTGCTAGTGTCTCTTGTTTGGTAAGGTTATTATGTATTTTATTTCTAGGTGTAGACGTTATCTGTGTTGTTATTCTGTCTAGATAGTCTTCTATTTCACTGTTGGCTCGTGGTGGCATCCAGGTACTCTTAAGTCTGAATGGGTGTGCTTCTCTCGGTGGTTGGTCTCTAAAGAAGTGTTTTATTCTATTTTGTCTGCTAAATCTACAGAGGCCTGTCTGTAAAGCGTCGTCATCTGCTGTTCTGTTCGGGACATAAGTTAGACCTTTAGTCAGTACTCTAGTCTGATCCAGGGTTAACACTTTGTGTGATAAATTAGTAATGTATTTATTTGTGTCCAGTATATTGTCTCTTATTCTTGTAATTGTTTTTTTAAATCTACTTCTATGATTGAATGGCATTGGAAATTTATTTCTGAATGTAATTTTGTGTGAATTTGAAATAGTACAATGATTAGGTTTATTGTGTAGTTTGGAATGATCAAAGTTGGCGTTCCTTAGTTCCGGTCCAGGTCCGTTTGGGGCTGACGAGTGATAGTCCTGCCCTATCGTTGAAAATACTGTGGCTGACGACTGTCCAGCGATGGATGCTGGCCAGTCGCAGCCATTCCTACCGGCATTGGCAGCAACGAGGGATGTTGCTGTGCCGGAGGAAGATAGTTGGGTGGAATTTGCTGCTGGGTGGGTGGTGGCCTAAACTGTGGTTGGGTCTGCTTCACGAGAAGCTGGTTCAGCATTGTTCTCATTTCTGCCATTTCTCGGGAGAGATTTGGCTGGGGAACTTGTTGTGCATTTGCTGGCTCTTGGTGAGCTCTTGTGGCATTACCATTGTTGTTAGGTACTATGTTACCTTGTCTTGCTGGTCCACTTGGTCTGTGTCTTGCCTGTCCATCCTGTTTAGGTCTGTAGGCGTATGGTACGTTCCTCCGTCTTGATCTCTGAGGTTGTCTTGTATCTCTGCTTGACGTTATATATTCAAGTTTCTTCCTTTTCTGTTCCAAAAGACGTTCTCTGTGTTTTTCTATGTTTTCTTTTGTTTTTTCTAGGAGTTCTGCATGGATCTTCTTTTCTTCATCATTCACTAGTCTTACTTTAACTTCCATCTTTGCTTGTAGGTCTTTTAAGTTTACCTCCAGTTTCTCTAGTACTTTGTTGTAATGTGCTTTGAGATGGCACAGAAAGTCTTTCTCGGCTGTTTGTTTTGTTAAGGCAAAGTTCTCCTTGACTTGCGTATACTCTGCCAGGAGTGCGTTACAATTCACGTTCACTCTAAGTCCTTTGGGTACACTCTCCCCTTCCTCGCATAGCTGTATGAAGTTAAGGTGGCTTGTGGCTCTGGTGATGTTGGTACAGATCTTCTTGTAATCTTGCCTAAGTGTGAGTAGAGGCTTGTCTTGTGGTGCTATTGTTGTCACTGGTTCAGCCAGTAGTAAATCATCTTCTTCTGTTGTTGACTCTATCTCCATTGGAGTGGTTGGTATTCCTTGTTCTGTTGGAATGTTTGTTTCTTGGTTGGTGGACTTGTTAGTCTTGGAACCTGCTGTAGTCTGGGCTTGGGCTGGGGCTGGGGCTTGGGCTATGGGCAAAGCAGAGGCTATCTGCTTACGTCCCTTGGTCAGCGATTCCACACCTAAGTGCTGTAGGTAGGACAGTCTTTTCTGCGGCTCCTGTATTCCCCTCCTGCCTGCTGAGGAACTAGGTCCGCTACGTTGGGCATATTTACTGTTGCTCATTATCTATAGTAGTTTAATTAGTTGACACCGATCAGTTTTTTATTTTAATTCACTGTACAACGTTTCGGCTTGTGAGGCCTTCTTCAGGTACAAAAAATAACTGAGTGAGAAAGTGAACACGTGTATGGTGATTATAAGTTGAGTCTGAGATGATTTCATTGGTCGGTGTCGAAGTTTGAATTCATTAGCGCCTTCTATTGAGCTTACAGTTCTTCCGGTAGTCTTCGTAGTTGCAGCGTGGGTGGGGCTGCTTGAATTAGTTCTCCCGTGAAATTGATTTCCTGTCGTAAGTTACCACAGGTGGGTGTGGCTTCGTAGGTGCTGGTTGCTAATGAGTGAGTGCAGGCAGTTTTCATTAGCTGAGTGTTGGTCTGTTGGAGTTTTAGAGTTATGGACTCTTTTACTCATATCTACTGTTTAGACCTTTAGGATGGACTGTTTCTAGAGTAGAAATCCAATGGCTTTCTCTTTGTGTGAGTAAGTTTCTTGTAGTTTTTTCTAGTATGGTAATTTTAATATCCCTTTCCAGGTTGTGGTTAGGTTTAGTTATGAAATGCTTGTATATTGGTAGGCTAATTTTGAGTCTGCTAGCTGCTCTGTGGCCTCCTAGTCTTACATTCATACATCTTTGTGTTTGTCCTACATATTGATTATGTTTAGTGCATTTTGAGCATTCTATTAGGTACACTACATTCTTAGTCCTACAGTTGGTATGCTTGGGAGTACTGAAACTTCTACCATTGTGTGATGAGATCACTCTAGTTTGTCTGGACATGGCTTTGCAGCATTTACAGCCTAGGGCTAGGGCTAGGGCTAGGGCTAGGGCTAGGGCTAGGGCTAGGGCTAGGGCTAGGGCTAGGGCTAGGGCTAGGGACATGGACACTGGGGTCCCTAATTCCCTCATGTTAATTAATTTGTCCCTCATGTTGATATTTTAGGTGTTATGGCTAAATATTTGAGGGTAATTTTTATGGCTATTAGGTTTTATTGAAGTCAGTGTTTAATTTATTTTAAGTAATATATTTGTTGCTGTTTATATTTGTCAATACCTTTGTTCATTATATTTATTTATTTTTTAGATTATTTTTAGACTCAGATGTGGTGACCCTACCCACTATTATGGACACGCCCACCACACAATGCAAGAGGAAGACTGAACCTTACCTTACTATAACTATGTTTATTGTTCTGTTTCATCCTTTACCAGTATGTATGCTGAATCATGCTGACTCATTGCACACATCTTCACTGAGCATGCTCAGACTGAACACATGTATCATTATCACTTCACTCATGATTTAGAGGTCTTTGCTGAAGCTAAAGAATTTGAACTCTTTACTTAGAAGGAATTCTGTTGTGTGATTAGCTAACTAGCTAGTTGCACAGCAGTGGTGGCAGCATATCTACCTCAATTCCCTCCCAGCTGCCAGTCACATCACCACATCAGAGTTTTTTTTTAATGAATATTGTAGTTCAATAGCTGCTTGTACAACACTCAAAGAGGAGATTTGGACTATTCAGGATCTAAAAATATATTTAGATTGAATAGCCTTGTTAACACTTCATTCAGATCATGCCACCTGGCATAGATGATGCAATATCTCCCTGCCATTTGATAAAATCCTGAATTATTGTGTAGGGTTGTCTAGATGTCCTCTAGGTCATCCCTCATGGATAACTGTTTGACCAAATGTCCTCTAGAGTTCTCCTTAAGGGACTCTTAGTTGTCCAAATGTCCTCTAGGGTCATCTCTAAGGGATGACTGATTGTCCAAATGTCCTCTAGGGTCATCTCTAAGGGATGACTGATTGTCCAAATGTCCTCTAAGGCCACCTATTAGAGATAACTGGTTGTCCAAGTGTTCTCTTGTGTTATTCCTAATAACAACTGTTTATAATGATCAAATCTTCTGGGTAATTTATAATCAACAAATGGTTGTCTAGATGTTCTGTAGGTTATCCCCCATAGACAACTGGTTGTCTAGATGTCCTCTAGGTCATCCCTCATGGACAACTGTTTGACCAAATGTCCTCTAGAGTTCTCCTTAAGGGACTCTTAGTTGTCCAAATGTCCTCTAGGGTCATCTCTAAGGGATGACTGATTGTCCAAATGTCCTCTAAGGCCACCTATTAGAGATAACTGGTTGTCCAAGTGTTCTCTTGTGTTATTCCTAATAATCAAATCTTCTGGGTAATTTATAATCAACAAATAGTTGTCTAGATGTTCTGTAGGTTATCCCCCATAGACAACTGGTTGTCTAGATGTCCTCTAGGTCATCCCTCATGGAAAACTGTTTCACCAAATGTCCTCTAGAGTTCTCCTTAAGGGACTCTTAGTTGTCCAAATGTCCTCTAGGGTCATCTCTAAGGGATGACTAATTGTCCAAATGTCCTCTAGGGTCATCTCTAAGGGATGACTAATTGTCCAAATGTCCTCTAGGATCATCTCTAAGGGATGACTAATTGTCCAAATGTCCTCTAAGGCCATCTATTAGAGATAACTGGTTGTCCAAGTGTCTTCTTGAGTAATTTCTAAGTAACAACTGTTTATAATGATGAAATGTCTTCAGGGTAACTTTTAACCAACAACTGGTTGTCTACATGTCTAGGTCATCCCTCATGGACAACTGGTTGACCAAATGTCCTCTAGGGTCATCCCTTAATAATCTAAATGTCTTCAGGATAATTTACAACCAACAACTTGTTGTCCTTGTCCTTTAGGTATGAACAACTAGTTGAAATCCTAGACAGTTAAAAAGCCCTAGCCCTACCCTAGCCTCATGGCAAAAGTCATCTTAAAAACCTAAGGTTTCATCATGGCTAAACTTTGGCAGGTTAACCTGAGTTTTGTCATGGCTAAATTGTGGTTAGGTTAGAAAAATGAGGTTTTACCATGGCTAAACTTGATCAGGTTAGCAACCTGAGGCTTCATCATGGCTAAATCATTGTCAGGTTAAAACCTGAGGTTTTATCATGGCTAAATCTTTGTCAGGTTAAAAACCTGAGGTTTTACTATGGCTAAACTTGGCCAGCTTAGAAACCTGAGGTTTAATCATGGCTAAATCGTTGTTAGGTTAGAAACCTGAGGTTTTACCATGGCTAAATTTGGTCAGGTTAGAACCTGAGGCTTCATCATGGCTAATAGTTGCTCAGTTTACAAACCTCATGGCTAAACTTTAGTGTGTCAACTTAGAAACCTGAGGTTCAATAATGGCTAAATCTGTGTCAGGTTATATTCAGGTTACAAACCTCATGGCTAATTGTGCTCAGGTTAGCAACCTGAGGTTTCATCATGGCTAAAATTTTGATCCCCAGGTTATTTAGGCTAGAAACCTGAGGTTTCAGCCTAGCCTAAGCCCATGAGGGACAACACACTACACACAAGGGATCTAGGTTCCATCATGAGGGCCAGGGTATTCAAATGGCCTCTATGGCAGAGTAATGATCCCTTAAGACATTAGGTTCACATTTAGGTTAATGTTTAGCACCTCATGGCTAAATTTGACTCCCTTAGGTTAGTCAGGTTAGAACCTCAGTTTTCAATCAAACCTAACCCCTTGAGGGACAATAAAGTACACACAAGGGATTTAGGTTGTAACATGAGGGTCAATTTATTCCAAATGCCTCTATGGCTGAATAATAATCCCTTAGGGCATTAGGTTCACCTTTAGGTTGAGGTTTAAGCCTCATGGCAGAATTCAATCCCCTAGGTTAATCAGGTTAGAACCTCAGTTCTCAACTAAACCTAAGCCCATGAGGGAGCGCAGATTACACATGAGGGGTTTAGGTTGAGCCATAATGCAATGTGAACCCCCATGATCAGTTAAACATCCCTCATGGTACAGGTTAATCTGTTCATGGCTATATTACAGGCTGAACCTAGCCCTGAACTTAGGTTGTTAATCAATTTTGGCTTTAGGGGCTATACTTTTGAACATGAGGGACCATTTATCACCATGAGGGCTTGCCAATAATCCATGAGGGATGTCACTTTCATGCAAACCTAAGGTTATCCCTCAGGGATAAGTTGTTTAGCCCTCATGTGCATAAGGTATGCCCTCAAAGTCAGGTTATGCCCATTTTTAGCCGTAAGTGCCCAGGTTTCAAACATGAGGGTAATCAATGCCGCTATCAGGGATACCTAACAAGCCATCAGGGTGCGCATCCCTCAAAGCTATCAGGTATGCCCTCAGATGAATATAACCTTCCCTTAAGTCTAGGTTAGGCTAGGTTAGACTATTTTAGGCAAACTTAGGTACCCAAATAGACTAAGGTTTCTCAAAAAATTAGTCATGGGGGATGCAAATGGCATGCTTGAGGGATAAATGTTGAGGCATGAGGGCAATTAGGCTAGGTTAGACTAGGTTTGAAACCTTAGGCGAATCTAGCGGCCATGTCTAGGGACATGGACACTGGGGTCCCTAATTCCCTCATGTTAATTAATTTGTCCCTCATGTTGATATTTTAGGTGTTATGGCTAAATATTTGAGGGTAATTTTTATGGCTATTAGGTTTTATTGAAGTCAGTGTTTAATTTATTTTAAGTAATATATTTGTTGCTGTTTATATTTGTCAATACCTTTGTTCATTATATTTATTTATTTTTTAGATTATTTTTAGACTCAGATGTGGTGACCCTACCCACTATTATGGACACGCCCACCACACAATGCAAGAGGAAGACTGAACCTTACCTTACTATAACTATGTTTATTGTTCTGTTTCATCCTTTACCAGTATGTATGCTGAATCATGCTGACTCATTGCACACATCTTCACTGAGCATGCTCAGACTGAACACATGTATCATTATCACTTCACTCATGATTTAGAGGTCTTTGCTGAAGCTAAAGAATTTGAACTCTTTCTTAGAAGGAATTCTGTTGTGTGATTAGCTAACTAGCTAGTTGCACAGCAGTGGTGGCAGCATATCTACCTCAATTCCCTCCCAGCTGCCAGTCACATCACCACATCAGAGTTTTTTTTTAATGAATATTGTAGTTCAATAGCTGCTTGTACAACACTCAAAGAGGAGATTTGGACTATTCAGGATCTAAAAATATATTTAGATTGAATAGCCTTGTTAACACTTCATTCAGATCATGCCACCTGGCATAGATGATGCAATATCTCCCTGCCATTTGATAAAATCCTGAATTATTGTGTAGGGTTGTCTAGATGTCCTCTAGGTCATCCCTCATGGATAACTGTTTGACCAAATGTCCTCTAGAGTTCTCCTTAAGGGACTCTTAGTTGTCCAAATGTCCTCTAGGGTCATCTCTAAGGGATGACTGATTGTCCAAATGTCCTCTAGGGTCATCTCTAAGGGATGACTGATTGTCCAAATGTCCTCTAAGGCCACCTATTAGAGATAACTGGTTGTCCAAGTGTTCTCTTGTGTTATTCCTAATAACAACTGTTTATAATGATCAAATCTTCTGGGTAATTTATAATCAACAAATGGTTGTCTAGATGTTCTGTAGGTTATCCCCCATAGACAACTGGTTGTCTAGATGTCCTCTAGGTCATCCCTCATGGACAACTGTTTGACCAAATGTCCTCTAGAGTTCTCCTTAAGGGACTCTTAGTTGTCCAAATGTCCTCTAGGGTCATCTCTAAGGGATGACTGATTGTCCAAATGTCCTCTAAGGCCACCTATTAGAGATAACTGGTTGTCCAAGTGTTCTCTTGTGTTATTCCTAATAATCAAATCTTCTGGGTAATTTATAATCAACAAATAGTTGTCTAGATGTTCTGTAGGTTATCCCCCATAGACAACTGGTTGTCTAGATGTCCTCTAGGTCATCCCTCATGGAAAACTGTTTCACCAAATGTCCTCTAGAGTTCTCCTTAAGGGACTCTTAGTTGTCCAAATGTCCTCTAGGGTCATCTCTAAGGGATGACTAATTGTCCAAATGTCCTCTAGGGTCATCTCTAAGGGATGACTAATTGTCCAAATGTCCTCTAGGATCATCTCTAAGGGATGACTAATTGTCCAAATGTCCTCTAAGGCCATCTATTAGAGATAACTGGTTGTCCAAGTGTCTTCTTGAGTAATTTCTAAGTAACAACTGTTTATAATGATGAAATGTCTTCAGGGTAACTTTTAACCAACAACTGGTTGTCTACATGTCTAGGTCATCCCTCATGGACAACTGGTTGACCAAATGTCCTCTAGGGTCATCCCTTAATAATCTAAATGTCTTCAGGATAATTTACAACCAACAACTTGTTGTCCTTGTCCTTTAGGTATGAACAACTAGTTGAAATCCTAGACAGTTAAAAAGCCCTAGCCCTACCCTAGCCTCATGGCAAAAGTCATCTTAAAAACCTAAGGTTTCATCATGGCTAAACTTTGGCAGGTTAACCTGAGTTTTGTCATGGCTAAATTGTGGTTAGGTTAGAAAAATGAGGTTTTACCATGGCTAAACTTGATCAGGTCTTCATCATGGCTAAATCATTGTCAGGTTAAAACCTGAGGTTTTATCATGGCTAAATCTTTGTCAGGTTAAAAACCTGAGGTTTTACTATGGCTAAACTTGGCCAGCTTAGAAACCTGAGGTTTAATCATGGCTAAATCGTTGTTAGGTTAGAAACCTGAGGTTTTACCATGGCTAAATTTGGTCAGGTTAGAACCTGAGGCTTCATCATGGCTAATAGTTGCTCAGTTTACAAACCTCATGGCTAAACTTTAGTGTGTCAACTTAGAAACCTGAGGTTCAATAATGGCTAAATCTGTGTCAGGTTATATTCAGGTTACAAACCTCATGGCTAATTGTGCTCAGGTTAGCAACCTGAGGTTTCATCATGGCTAAAATTTTGATCCCCAGGTTATTTAGGCTAGAAACCTGAGGTTTCAGCCTAGCCTAAGCCCATGAGGGACAACACACTACACACAAGGGATCTAGGTTCCATCATGAGGGCCAGGGTATTCAAATGGCCTCTATGGCAGAGTAATGATCCCTTAAGACATTAGGTTCACATTTAGGTTAATGTTTAGCACCTCATGGCTAAATTTGACTCCCTTAGGTTAGTCAGGTTAGAACCTCAGTTTTCAATCAAACCTAACCCCTTGAGGGACAATAAAGTACACACAAGGGATTTAGGTTGTAACATGAGGGTCAATTTATTCCAAATGCCTCTATGGCTGAATAATAATCCCTTAGGGCATTAGGTTCACCTTTAGGTTGAGGTTTAAGCCTCATGGCAGAATTCAATCCCCTAGGTTAATCAGGTTAGAACCTCAGTTCTCAACTAAACCTAAGCCCATGAGGGAGCGCAGATTACACATGAGGGGTTTAGGTTGAGCCATAATGCAATGTGAACCCCCATGATCAGTTAAACATCCCTCATGGTACAGGTTAATCTGTTCATGGCTATATTACAGGCTGAACCTAGCCCTGAACTTAGGTTGTTAATCAATTTTGGCTTTAGGGGCTATACTTTTGAACATGAGGGACCATTTATCACCATGAGGGCTTGCCAATAATCCATGAGGGATGTCACTTTCATGCAAACCTAAGGTTATCCCTCAGGGATAAGTTGTTTAGCCCTCATGTGCATAAGGTATGCCCTCAAAGTCAGGTTATGCCCATTTTTAGCCGTAAGTGCCCAGGTTTCAAACATGAGGGTAATCAATGCCGCTATCAGGGATACCTAACAAGCCATCAGGGTGCGCATCCCTCAAAGCTATCAGGTATGCCCTCAGATGAATATAACCTTCCCTTAAGTCTAGGTTAGGCTAGGTTAGACTATTTTAGGCAAACTTAGGTACCCAAATAGACTAAGGTTTCTCAAAAAATTAGTCATGGGGGATGCAAATGGCATGCTTGAGGGATAAATGTTGAGGCATGAGGGCAATTAGGCTAGGTTAGACTAGGTTTGAAACCTTAGGCGAATCTAGCGGCCATGTCTAGGGACATGGACACTGGGGTCCCTAATTCCCTCATGTTAATTAATTTGTCCCTCATGTTGATATTTTAGGTGTTATGGCTAAATATTTGAGGGTAATTTTTATGGCTATTAGGTTTTATTGAAGTCAGTGTTTAATTTATTTTAAGTAATATATTTGTTGCTGTTTATATTTGTCAATACCTTTGTTCATTATATTTATTTATTTTTTAGATTATTTTTAGACTCAGATGTGGTGACCCTACCCACTATTATGGACACGCCCACCACACAATGCAAGAGGAAGACTGAACCTTACCTTACTATAACTATGTTTATTGTTCTGTTTCATCCTTTACCAGTATGTATGCTGAATCATGCTGACTCATTGCACACATCTTCACTGAGCATGCTCAGACTGAACACATGTATCATTATCACTTCACTCATGATTTAGAGGTCTTTGCTGAAGCTAAAGAATTTGAACTCTTTACTTAGAAGGAATTCTGTTGTGTGATTAGCTAACTAGCTAGTTGCACAGCAGTGGTGGCAGCATATCTACCTCAATTCCCTCCCAGCTGCCAGTCACATCACCACATCAGAGTTTTTTTTTAATGAATATTGTAGTTCAATAGCTGCTTGTACAACACTCAAAGAGGAGATTTGGACTATTCAGGATCTAAAAATATATTTAGATTGAATAGCCTTGTTAACACTTCATTCAGATCATGCCACCTGGCATAGATGATGCAATATCTCCCTGCCATTTGATAAAATCCTGAATTATTGTGTAGGGTTGTCTAGATGTCCTCTAGGTCATCCCTCATGGATAACTGTTTGACCAAATGTCCTCTAGAGTTCTCCTTAAGGGACTCTTAGTTGTCCAAATGTCCTCTAGGGTCATCTCTAAGGGATGACTGATTGTCCAAATGTCCTCTAGGGTCATCTCTAAGGGATGACTGATTGTCCAAATGTCCTCTAAGGCCACCTATTAGAGATAACTGGTTGTCCAAGTGTTCTCTTGTGTTATTCCTAATAACAACTGTTTATAATGATCAAATCTTCTGGGTAATTTATAATCAACAAATGGTTGTCTAGATGTTCTGTAGGTTATCCCCCATAGACAACTGGTTGTCTAGATGTCCTCTAGGTCATCCCTCATGGACAACTGTTTGACCAAATGTCCTCTAGAGTTCTCCTTAAGGGACTCTTAGTTGTCCAAATGTCCTCTAGGGTCATCTCTAAGGGATGACTGATTGTCCAAATGTCCTCTAAGGCCACCTATTAGAGATAACTGGTTGTCCAAGTGTTCTCTTGTGTTATTCCTAATAATCAAATCTTCTGGGTAATTTATAATCAACAAATAGTTGTCTAGATGTTCTGTAGGTTATCCCCCATAGACAACTGGTTGTCTAGATGTCCTCTAGGTCATCCCTCATGGAAAACTGTTTCACCAAATGTCCTCTAGAGTTCTCCTTAAGGGACTCTTAGTTGTCCAAATGTCCTCTAGGGTCATCTCTAAGGGATGACTAATTGTCCAAATGTCCTCTAGGGTCATCTCTAAGGGATGACTAATTGTCCAAATGTCCTCTAGGATCATCTCTAAGGGATGACTAATTGTCCAAATGTCCTCTAAGGCCATCTATTAGAGATAACTGGTTGTCCAAGTGTCTTCTTGAGTAATTTCTAAGTAACAACTGTTTATAATGATGAAATGTCTTCAGGGTAACTTTTAACCAACAACTGGTTGTCTACATGTCTAGGTCATCCCTCATGGACAACTGGTTGACCAAATGTCCTCTAGGGTCATCCCTTAATAATCTAAATGTCTTCAGGATAATTTACAACCAACAACTTGTTGTCCTTGTCCTTTAGGTATGAACAACTAGTTGAAATCCTAGACAGTTAAAAAGCCCTAGCCCTACCCTAGCCTCATGGCAAAAGTCATCTTAAAAACCTAAGGTTTCATCATGGCTAAACTTTGGCAGGTTAACCTGAGTTTTGTCATGGCTAAATTGTGGTTAGGTTAGAAAAATGAGGTTTTACCATGGCTAAACTTGATCAGGTCTTCATCATGGCTAAATCATTGTCAGGTTAAAACCTGAGGTTTTATCATGGCTAAATCTTTGTCAGGTTAAAAACCTGAGGTTTTACTATGGCTAAACTTGGCCAGCTTAGAAACCTGAGGTTTAATCATGGCTAAATCGTTGTTAGGTTAGAAACCTGAGGTTTTACCATGGCTAAATTTGGTCAGGTTAGAACCTGAGGCTTCATCATGGCTAATAGTTGCTCAGTTTACAAACCTCATGGCTAAACTTTAGTGTGTCAACTTAGAAACCTGAGGTTCAATAATGGCTAAATCTGTGTCAGGTTATATTCAGGTTACAAACCTCATGGCTAATTGTGCTCAGGTTAGCAACCTGAGGTTTCATCATGGCTAAAATTTTGATCCCCAGGTTATTTAGGCTAGAAACCTGAGGTTTCAGCCTAGCCTAAGCCCATGAGGGACAACACACTACACACAAGGGATCTAGGTTCCATCATGAGGGCCAGGGTATTCAAATGGCCTCTATGGCAGAGTAATGATCCCTTAAGACATTAGGTTCACATTTAGGTTAATGTTTAGCACCTCATGGCTAAATTTGACTCCCTTAGGTTAGTCAGGTTAGAACCTCAGTTTTCAATCAAACCTAACCCCTTGAGGGACAATAAAGTACACACAAGGGATTTAGGTTGTAACATGAGGGTCAATTTATTCCAAATGCCTCTATGGCTGAATAATAATCCCTTAGGGCATTAGGTTCACCTTTAGGTTGAGGTTTAAGCCTCATGGCAGAATTCAATCCCCTAGGTTAATCAGGTTAGAACCTCAGTTCTCAACTAAACCTAAGCCCATGAGGGAGCGCAGATTACACATGAGGGGTTTAGGTTGAGCCATAATGCAATGTGAACCCCCATGATCAGTTAAACATCCCTCATGGTACAGGTTAATCTGTTCATGGCTATATTACAGGCTGAACCTAGCCCTGAACTTAGGTTGTTAATCAATTTTGGCTTTAGGGGCTATACTTTTGAACATGAGGGACCATTTATCACCATGAGGGCTTGCCAATAATCCATGAGGGATGTCACTTTCATGCAAACCTAAGGTTATCCCTCAGGGATAAGTTGTTTAGCCCTCATTGCATAAGTATGCCCCCCTCAAAGTCAGGTTTATGCCCATTTTTAGCCGTAAGTGCCCAGGTTTCAAACATGAGGGTATCAATGCCGCTATCAGGGATACCTAACAAGCCATCAGGGTGCGCATCCCTCAAAGCTATCAGGTATGCCCTCAGATGAATATAACCTTCCCTTAAGTCTAGGTTAGGCTAGGTTAGACTATTTTAGGCAAACTTAGGTACCCAAATAGACTAAGGTTCTCAAAAAATTAGTCATGGGGGATGCAAATGGCATGCTTGAGGGATAAATGTTGAGGCATGAGGGCAATTAGGCTAGGTTAGACTAGGTTTGGAAACCTTAGGCAATCTAGGCGCCATGTCTAGGGACATGGACACTGGGGTCCCTAATTCCCTCATGTTAATTAATTTGTCCCTCATGTTGATATTTTAGGTGTTATGGCTAAATATTTGAGGGTAATTTTTATGGCTATTAGGTTTTATTGAAGTCAGTGTTTAATTTATTTTAAGTAATATATTTGTTGCTGTTTATATTTGTCAATACCTTTGTTCATTATATTTATTTATTTTTTAGATTATTTTTAGACTCAGATGTGGTGACCCTACCCACTATTATGGACACGCCCACCACACAATGCAAGAGGAAGACTGAACCTTACCTTACTATAACTATGTTTATTGTTCTGTTTCATCCTTTACCAGTATGTATGCTGAATCATGCTGACTCATTGCACACATCTTCACTGAGCATGCTCAGACTGAACACATGTATCATTATCACTTCACTCATGATTTAGAGGTCTTTGCTGAAGCTAAAGAATTTGAACTCTTTACTTAGAAGGAATTCTGTTGTGTGATTAGCTAACTAGCTAGTTGCACAGCAGTGGTGGCAGCATATCTACCTCAATTCCCTCCCAGCTGCCAGTCACATCACCACATCAGAGTTTTTTTTTAATGAATATTGTAGTTCAATAGCTGCTTGTACAACACTCAAAGAGGAGATTTGGACTATTCAGGATCTAAAAATATATTTAGATTGAATAGCCTTGTTAACACTTCATTCAGATCATGCCACCTGGCATAGATGATGCAATATCTCCCTGCCATTTGATAAAATCCTGAATTATTGTGTAGGGTTGTCTAGATGTCCTCTAGGTCATCCCTCATGGATAACTGTTTGACCAAATGTCCTCTAGAGTTCTCCTTAAGGGACTCTTAGTTGTCCAAATGTCCTCTAGGGTCATCTCTAAGGGATGACTGATTGTCCAAATGTCCTCTAGGGTCATCTCTAAGGGATGACTGATTGTCCAAATGTCCTCTAAGGCCACCTATTAGAGATAACTGGTTGTCCAAGTGTTCTCTTGTGTTATTCCTAATAACAACTGTTTATAATGATCAAATCTTCTGGGTAATTTATAATCAACAAATGGTTGTCTAGATGTTCTGTAGGTTATCCCCCATAGACAACTGGTTGTCTAGATGTCCTCTAGGTCATCCCTCATGGACAACTGTTTGACCAAATGTCCTCTAGAGTTCTCCTTAAGGGACTCTTAGTTGTCCAAATGTCCTCTAGGGTCATCTCTAAGGGATGACTGATTGTCCAAATGTCCTCTAAGGCCACCTATTAGAGATAACTGGTTGTCCAAGTGTTCTCTTGTGTTATTCCTAATAATCAAATTTTCTGGGTAATTTATAATCAACAAATAGTTGTCTAGATGTTCTGTAGGTTATCCCCCATAGACAACTGGTTGTCTAGATGTCCTCTAGGTCATCCCTCATGGAAAACTGTTTCACCAAATGTCCTCTAGAGTTCTCCTTAAGGGACTCTTAGTTGTCCAAATGTCCTCTAGGGTCATCTCTAAGGGATGACTAATTGTCCAAATGTCCTCTAGGGTCATCTCTAAGGGATGACTAATTGTCCAAATGTCCTCTAGGATCATCTCTAAGGGATGACTAATTGTCCAAATGTCCTCTAAGGCCATCTATTAGAGATAACTGGTTGTCCAAGTGTCTTCTTGAGTAATTTCTAAGTAACAACTGTTTATAATGATGAAATGTCTTCAGGGTAACTTTTAACCAACAACTGGTTGTCTACATGTCTAGGTCATCCCTCATGGACAACTGGTTGACCAAATGTCCTCTAGGGTCATCCCTTAATAATCTAAATGTCTTCAGGATAATTTACAACCAACAACTTGTTGTCCTTGTCCTTTAGGTATGAACAACTAGTTGAAATCCTAGACAGTTAAAAAGCCCTAGCCCTACCCTAGCCTCATGGCAAAAGTCATCTTAAAAACCTAAGGTTTCATCATGGCTAAACTTTGGCAGGTTAACCTGAGTTTTGTCATGGCTAAATTGTGGTTAGGTTAGAAAAATGAGGTTTTACCATGGCTAAACTTGATCAGGTTAGCAACCTGAGGCTTCATCATGGCTAAATCATTGTCAGGTTAAAACCTGAGGTTTTATCATGGCTAAATCTTTGTCAGGTTAAAAACCTGAGGTTTTACTATGGCTAAACTTGGCCAGCTTAGAAACCTGAGGTTTAATCATGGCTAAATCGTTGTTAGGTTAGAAACCTGAGGTTTTACCATGGCTAAATTTGGTCAGGTTAGAACCTGAGGCTTCATCATGGCTAATAGTTGCTCAGTTTACAAACCTCATGGCTAAACTTTAGTGTGTCAACTTAGAAACCTGAGGTTCAATAATGGCTAAATCTGTGTCAGGTTATATTCAGGTTACAAACCTCATGGCTAATTGTGCTCAGGTTAGCAACCTGAGGTTTCATCATGGCTAAAATTTTGATCCCCAGGTTATTTAGGCTAGAAACCTGAGGTTTCAGCCTAGCCTAAGCCCATGAGGGACAACACACTACACACAAGGGATCTAGGTTCCATCATGAGGGCCAGGGTATTCAAATGGCCTCTATGGCAGAGTAATGATCCCTTAAGACATTAGGTTCACATTTAGGTTAATGTTTAGCACCTCATGGCTAAATTTGACTCCCTTAGGTTAGTCAGGTTAGAACCTCAGTTTTCAATCAAACCTAACCCCTTGAGGGACAATAAAGTACACACAAGGGATTTAGGTTGTAACATGAGGGTCAATTTATTCCAAATGCCTCTATGGCTGAATAATAATCCCTTAGGGCATTAGGTTCACCTTTAGGTTGAGGTTTAAGCCTCATGGCAGAATTCAATCCCCTAGGTTAATCAGGTTAGAACCTCAGTTCTCAACTAAACCTAAGCCCATGAGGGAGCGCAGATTACACATGAGGGGTTTAGGTTGAGCCATAATGCAATGTGAACCCCCATGATCAGTTAAACATCCCTCATGGTACAGGTTAATCTGTTCATGGCTATATTACAGGCTGAACCTAGCCCTGAACTTAGGTTGTTAATCAATTTTGGCTTTAGGGGCTATACTTTTGAACATGAGGGACCATTTATCACCATGAGGGCTTGCCAATAATCCATGAGGGATGTCACTTTCATGCAAACCTAAGGTTATCCCTCAGGGATAAGTTGTTTAGCCCTCATGTGCATAAGGTATGCCCTCAAAGTCAGGTTATGCCCATTTTTAGCCGTAAGTGCCCAGGTTTCAAACATGAGGGTAATCAATGCCGCTATCAGGGATACCTAACAAGCCATCAGGGTGCGCATCCCTCAAAGCTATCAGGTATGCCCTCAGATGAATATAACCTTCCCTTAAGTCTAGGTTAGGCTAGGTTAGACTATTTTAGGCAAACTTAGGTACCCAAATAGACTAAGGTTTCTCAAAAAATTAGTCATGGGGGATGCAAATGGCATGCTTGAGGGATAAATGTTGAGGCATGAGGGCAATTAGGCTAGGTTAGACTAGGTTTGAAACCTTAGGCGAATCTAGCGGCCATGTCTAGGGACATGGACACTGGGGTCCCTAATTCCCTCATGTTAATTAATTTGTCCCTCATGTTGATATTTTAGGTGTTATGGCTAAATATTTGAGGGTAATTTTTATGGCTATTAGGTTTTATTGAAGTCAGTGTTTAATTTATTTTAAGTAATATATTTGTTGCTGTTTATATTTGTCAATACCTTTGTTCATTATATTTATTTATTTTTTAGATTATTTTTAGACTCAGATGTGGTGACCCTACCCACTATTATGGACACGCCCACCACACAATGCAAGAGGAAGACTGAACCTTACCTTACTATAACTATGTTTATTGTTCTGTTTCATCCTTTACCAGTATGTATGCTGAATCATGCTGACTCATTGCACACATCTTCACTGAGCATGCTCAGACTGAACACATGTATCATTATCACTTCACTCATGATTTAGAGGTCTTTGCTGAAGCTAAAGAATTTGAACTCTTTACTTAGAAGGAATTCTGTTGTGTGATTAGCTAACTAGCTAGTTGCACAGCAGTGGTGGCAGCATATCTACCTCAATTCCCTCCCAGCTGCCAGTCACATCACCACATCAGAGTTTTTTTTTAATGAATATTGTAGTTCAATAGCTGCTTGTACAACACTCAAAGAGGAGATTTGGACTATTCAGGATCTAAAAATATATTTAGATTGAATAGCCTTGTTAACACTTCATTCAGATCATGCCACCTGGCATAGATGATGCAATATCTCCCTGCCATTTGATAAAATCCTGAATTATTGTGTAGGGTTGTCTAGATGTCCTCTAGGTCATCCCTCATGGATAACTGTTTGACCAAATGTCCTCTAGAGTTCTCCTTAAGGGACTCTTAGTTGTCCAAATGTCCTCTAGGGTCATCTCTAAGGGATGACTGATTGTCCAAATGTCCTCTAGGGTCATCTCTAAGGGATGACTGATTGTCCAAATGTCCTCTAAGGCCACCTATTAGAGATAACTGGTTGTCCAAGTGTTCTCTTGTGTTATTCCTAATAACAACTGTTTATAATGATCAAATCTTCTGGGTAATTTATAATCAACAAATGGTTGTCTAGATGTTCTGTAGGTTATCCCCCATAGACAACTGGTTGTCTAGATGTCCTCTAGGTCATCCCTCATGGACAACTGTTTGACCAAATGTCCTCTAGAGTTCTCCTTAAGGGACTCTTAGTTGTCCAAATGTCCTCTAGGGTCATCTCTAAGGGATGACTGATTGTCCAAATGTCCTCTAAGGCCACCTATTAGAGATAACTGGTTGTCCAAGTGTTCTCTTGTGTTATTCCTAATAATCAAATCTTCTGGGTAATTTATAATCAACAAATAGTTGTCTAGATGTTCTGTAGGTTATCCCCCATAGACAACTGGTTGTCTAGATGTCCTCTAGGTCATCCCTCATGGAAAACTGTTTCACCAAATGTCCTCTAGAGTTCTCCTTAAGGGACTCTTAGTTGTCCAAATGTCCTCTAGGGTCATCTCTAAGGGATGACTAATTGTCCAAATGTCCTCTAGGGTCATCTCTAAGGGATGACTAATTGTCCAAATGTCCTCTAGGATCATCTCTAAGGGATGACTAATTGTCCAAATGTCCTCTAAGGCCATCTATTAGAGATAACTGGTTGTCCAAGTGTCTTCTTGAGTAATTTCTAAGTAACAACTGTTTATAATGATGAAATGTCTTCAGGGTAACTTTTAACCAACAACTGGTTGTCTACATGTCTAGGTCATCCCTCATGGACAACTGGTTGACCAAATGTCCTCTAGGGTCATCCCTTAATAATCTAAATGTCTTCAGGATAATTTACAACCAACAACTTGTTGTCCTTGTCCTTTAGGTATGAACAACTAGTTGAAATCCTAGACAGTTAAAAAGCCCTAGCCCTACCCTAGCCTCATGGCAAAAGTCATCTTAAAAACCTAAGGTTTCATCATGGCTAAACTTTGGCAGGTTAACCTGAGTTTTGTCATGGCTAAATTGTGGTTAGGTTAGAAAAATGAGGTTTTACCATGGCTAAACTTGATCAGGTTAGCAACCTGAGGCTTCATCATGGCTAAATCATTGTCAGGTTAAAACCTGAGGTTTTATCATGGCTAAATCTTTGTCAGGTTAAAAACCTGAGGTTTTACTATGGCTAAACTTGGCCAGCTTAGAAACCTGAGGTTTAATCATGGCTAAATCGTTGTTAGGTTAGAAACCTGAGGTTTTACCATGGCTAAATTTGGTCAGGTTAGAACCTGAGGCTTCATCATGGCTAATAGTTGCTCAGTTTACAAACCTCATGGCTAAACTTTAGTGTGTCAACTTAGAAACCTGAGGTTCAATAATGGCTAAATCTGTGTCAGGTTATATTCAGGTTACAAACCTCATGGCTAATTGTGCTCAGGTTAGCAACCTGAGGTTTCATCATGGCTAAAATTTTGATCCCCAGGTTATTTAGGCTAGAAACCTGAGGTTTCAGCCTAGCCTAAGCCCATGAGGGACAACACACTACACACAAGGGATCTAGGTTCCATCATGAGGGCCAGGGTATTCAAATGGCCTCTATGGCAGAGTAATGATCCCTTAAGACATTAGGTTCACATTTAGGTTAATGTTTAGCACCTCATGGCTAAATTTGACTCCCTTAGGTTAGTCAGGTTAGAACCTCAGTTTTCAATCAAACCTAACCCCTTGAGGGACAATAAAGTACACACAAGGGATTTAGGTTGTAACATGAGGGTCAATTTATTCCAAATGCCTCTATGGCTGAATAATAATCCCTTAGGGCATTAGGTTCACCTTTAGGTTGAGGTTTAAGCCTCATGGCAGAATTCAATCCCCTAGGTTAATCAGGTTAGAACCTCAGTTCTCAACTAAACCTAAGCCCATGAGGGAGCGCAGATTACACATGAGGGGTTTAGGTTGAGCCATAATGCAATGTGAACCCCCATGATCAGTTAAACATCCCTCATGGTACAGGTTAATCTGTTCATGGCTATATTACAGGCTGAACCTAGCCCTGAACTTAGGTTGTTAATCAATTTTGGCTTTAGGGGCTATACTTTTGAACATGAGGGACCATTTATCACCATGAGGGCTTGCCAATAATCCATGAGGGATGTCACTTTCATGCAAACCTAAGGTTATCCCTCAGGGATAAGTTGTTTAGCCCTCATGTGCATAAGGTATGCCCTCAAAGTCAGGTTATGCCCATTTTTAGCCGTAAGTGCCCAGGTTTCAAACATGAGGGTAATCAATGCCGCTATCAGGGATACCTAACAAGCCATCAGGGTGCGCATCCCTCAAAGCTATCAGGTATGCCCTCAGATGAATATAACCTTCCCTTAAGTCTAGGTTAGGCTAGGTTAGACTATTTTAGGCAAACTTAGGTACCCAAATAGACTAAGGTTTCTCAAAAAATTAGTCATGGGGGATGCAAATGGCATGCTTGAGGGATAAATGTTGAGGCATGAGGGCAATTAGGCTAGGTTAGACTAGGTTTGAAACCTTAGGCGAATCTAGCGGCCATGTCTAGGGACATGGACACTGGGGTCCCTAATTCCCTCATGTTAATTAATTTGTCCCTCATGTTGATATTTTAGGTGTTATGGCTAAATATTTGAGGGTAATTTTTATGGCTATTAGGTTTTATTGAAGTCAGTGTTTAATTTATTTTAAGTAATATATTTGTTGCTGTTTATATTTGTCAATACCTTTGTTCATTATATTTATTTATTTTTTAGATTATTTTTAGACTCAGATGTGGTGACCCTACCCACTATTATGGACACGCCCACCACACAATGCAAGAGGAAGACTGAACCTTACCTTACTATAACTATGTTTATTGTTCTGTTTCATCCTTTACCAGTATGTATGCTGAATCATGCTGACTCATTGCACACATCTTCACTGAGCATGCTCAGACTGAACACATGTATCATTATCACTTCACTCATGATTTAGAGGTCTTTGCTGAAGCTAAAGAATTTGAACTCTTTACTTAGAAGGAATTCTGTTGTGTGATTAGCTAACTAGCTAGTTGCACAGCAGTGGTGGCAGCATATCTACCTCAATTCCCTCCCAGCTGCCAGTCACATCACCACATCAGAGTTTTTTTTTAATGAATATTGTAGTTCAATAGCTGCTTGTACAACACTCAAAGAGGAGATTTGGACTATTCAGGATCTAAAAATATATTTAGATTGAATAGCCTTGTTAACACTTCATTCAGATCATGCCACCTGGCATAGATGATGCAATATCTCCCTGCCATTTGATAAAATCCTGAATTATTGTGTAGGGTTGTCTAGATGTCCTCTAGGTCATCCCTCATGGATAACTGTTTGACCAAATGTCCTCTAGAGTTCTCCTTAAGGGACTCTTAGTTGTCCAAATGTCCTCTAGGGTCATCTCTAAGGGATGACTGATTGTCCAAATGTCCTCTAGGGTCATCTCTAAGGGATGACTGATTGTCCAAATGTCCTCTAAGGCCACCTATTAGAGATAACTGGTTGTCCAAGTGTTCTCTTGTGTTATTCCTAATAACAACTGTTTATAATGATCAAATCTTCTGGGTAATTTATAATCAACAAATGGTTGTCTAGATGTTCTGTAGGTTATCCCCCATAGACAACTGGTTGTCTAGATGTCCTCTAGGTCATCCCTCATGGACAACTGTTTGACCAAATGTCCTCTAGAGTTCTCCTTAAGGGACTCTTAGTTGTCCAAATGTCCTCTAGGGTCATCTCTAAGGGATGACTGATTGTCCAAATGTCCTCTAAGGCCACCTATTAGAGATAACTGGTTGTCCAAGTGTTCTCTTGTGTTATTCCTAATAATCAAATCTTCTGGGTAATTTATAATCAACAAATAGTTGTCTAGATGTTCTGTAGGTTATCCCCCATAGACAACTGGTTGTCTAGATGTCCTCTAGGTCATCCCTCATGGAAAACTGTTTCACCAAATGTCCTCTAGAGTTCTCCTTAAGGGACTCTTAGTTGTCCAAATGTCCTCTAGGGTCATCTCTAAGGGATGACTAATTGTCCAAATGTCCTCTAGGGTCATCTCTAAGGGATGACTAATTGTCCAAATGTCCTCTAGGATCATCTCTAAGGGATGACTAATTGTCCAAATGTCCTCTAAGGCCATCTATTAGAGATAACTGGTTGTCCAAGTGTCTTCTTGAGTAATTTCTAAGTAACAACTGTTTATAATGATGAAATGTCTTCAGGGTAACTTTTAACCAACAACTGGTTGTCTACATGTCTAGGTCATCCCTCATGGACAACTGGTTGACCAAATGTCCTCTAGGGTCATCCCTTAATAATCTAAATGTCTTCAGGATAATTTACAACCAACAACTTGTTGTCCTTGTCCTTTAGGTATGAACAACTAGTTGAAATCCTAGACAGTTAAAAAGCCCTAGCCCTACCCTAGCCTCATGGCAAAAGTCATCTTAAAAACCTAAGGTTTCATCATGGCTAAACTTTGGCAGGTTAACCTGAGTTTTGTCATGGCTAAATTGTGGTTAGGTTAGAAAAATGAGGTTTTACCATGGCTAAACTTGATCAGGTTAGCAACCTGAGGCTTCATCATGGCTAAATCATTGTCAGGTTAAAACCTGAGGTTTTATCATGGCTAAATCTTTGTCAGGTTAAAAACCTGAGGTTTTACTATGGCTAAACTTGGCCAGCTTAGAAACCTGAGGTTTAATCATGGCTAAATCGTTGTTAGGTTAGAAACCTGAGGTTTTACCATGGCTAAATTTGGTCAGGTTAGAACCTGAGGCTTCATCATGGCTAATAGTTGCTCAGTTTACAAACCTCATGGCTAAACTTTAGTGTGTCAACTTAGAAACCTGAGGTTCAATAATGGCTAAATCTGTGTCAGGTTATATTCAGGTTACAAACCTCATGGCTAATTGTGCTCAGGTTAGCAACCTGAGGTTTCATCATGGCTAAAATTTTGATCCCCAGGTTATTTAGGCTAGAAACCTGAGGTTTCAGCCTAGCCTAAGCCCATGAGGGACAACACACTACACACAAGGGATCTAGGTTCCATCATGAGGGCCAGGGTATTCAAATGGCCTCTATGGCAGAGTAATGATCCCTTAAGACATTAGGTTCACATTTAGGTTAATGTTTAGCACCTCATGGCTAAATTTGACTCCCTTAGGTTAGTCAGGTTAGAACCTCAGTTTTCAATCAAACCTAACCCCTTGAGGGACAATAAAGTACACACAAGGGATTTAGGTTGTAACATGAGGGTCAATTTATTCCAAATGCCTCTATGGCTGAATAATAATCCCTTAGGGCATTAGGTTCACCTTTAGGTTGAGGTTTAAGCCTCATGGCAGAATTCAATCCCCTAGGTTAATCAGGTTAGAACCTCAGTTCTCAACTAAACCTAAGCCCATGAGGGAGCGCAGATTACACATGAGGGGTTTAGGTTGAGCCATAATGCAATGTGAACCCCCATGATCAGTTAAACATCCCTCATGGTACAGGTTAATCTGTTCATGGCTATATTACAGGCTGAACCTAGCCCTGAACTTAGGTTGTTAATCAATTTTGGCTTTAGGGGCTATACTTTTGAACATGAGGGACCATTTATCACCATGAGGGCTTGCCAATAATCCATGAGGGATGTCACTTTCATGCAAACCTAAGGTTATCCCTCAGGGATAAGTTGTTTAGCCCTCATGTGCATAAGGTATGCCCTCAAAGTCAGGTTATGCCCATTTTTAGCCGTAAGTGCCCAGGTTTCAAACATGAGGGTAATCAATGCCGCTATCAGGGATACCTAACAAGCCATCAGGGTGCGCATCCCTCAAAGCTATCAGGTATGCCCTCAGATGAATATAACCTTCCCTTAAGTCTAGGTTAGGCTAGGTTAGACTATTTTAGGCAAACTTAGGTACCCAAATAGACTAAGGTTTCTCAAAAAATTAGTCATGGGGGATGCAAATGGCATGCTTGAGGGATAAATGTTGAGGCATGAGGGCAATTAGGCTAGGTTAGACTAGGTTTGAAACCTTAGGCGAATCTAGCGGCCATGTCTAGGGACATGGACACTGGGGTCCCTAATTCCCTCATGTTAATTAATTTGTCCCTCATGTTGATATTTTAGGTGTTATGGCTAAATATTTGAGGGTAATTTTTATGGCTATTAGGTTTTATTGAAGTCAGTGTTTAATTTATTTTAAGTAATATATTTGTTGCTGTTTATATTTGTCAATACCTTTGTTCATTATATTTATTTATTTTTTAGATTATTTTTAGACTCAGATGTGGTGACCCTACCCACTATTATGGACACGCCCACCACACAATGCAAGAGGAAGACTGAACCTTACCTTACTATAACTATGTTTATTGTTCTGTTTCATCCTTTACCAGTATGTATGCTGAATCATGCTGACTCATTGCACACATCTTCACTGAGCATGCTCAGACTGAACACATGTATCATTATCACTTCACTCATGATTTAGAGGTCTTTGCTGAAGCTAAAGAATTTGAACTCTTTACTTAGAAGGAATTCTGTTGTGTGATTAGCTAACTAGCTAGTTGCACAGCAGTGGTGGCAGCATATCTACCTCAATTCCCTCCCAGCTGCCAGTCACATCACCACATCAGAGTTTTTTTTTAATGAATATTGTAGTTCAATAGCTGCTTGTACAACACTCAAAGAGGAGATTTGGACTATTCAGGATCTAAAAATATATTTAGATTGAATAGCCTTGTTAACACTTCATTCAGATCATGCCACCTGGCATAGATGATGCAATATCTCCCTGCCATTTGATAAAATCCTGAATTATTGTGTAGGGTTGTCTAGATGTCCTCTAGGTCATCCCTCATGGATAACTGTTTGACCAAATGTCCTCTAGAGTTCTCCTTAAGGGACTCTTAGTTGTCCAAATGTCCTCTAGGGTCATCTCTAAGGGATGACTGATTGTCCAAATGTCCTCTAGGGTCATCTCTAAGGGATGACTGATTGTCCAAATGTCCTCTAAGGCCACCTATTAGAGATAACTGGTTGTCCAAGTGTTCTCTTGTGTTATTCCTAATAACAACTGTTTATAATGATCAAATCTTCTGGGTAATTTATAATCAACAAATGGTTGTCTAGATGTTCTGTAGGTTATCCCCCATAGACAACTGGTTGTCTAGATGTCCTCTAGGTCATCCCTCATGGACAACTGTTTGACCAAATGTCCTCTAGAGTTCTCCTTAAGGGACTCTTAGTTGTCCAAATGTCCTCTAGGGTCATCTCTAAGGGATGACTGATTGTCCAAATGTCCTCTAAGGCCACCTATTAGAGATAACTGGTTGTCCAAGTGTTCTCTTGTGTTATTCCTAATAATCAAATCTTCTGGGTAATTTATAATCAACAAATAGTTGTCTAGATGTTCTGTAGGTTATCCCCCATAGACAACTGGTTGTCTAGATGTCCTCTAGGTCATCCCTCATGGAAAACTGTTTCACCAAATGTCCTCTAGAGTTCTCCTTAAGGGACTCTTAGTTGTCCAAATGTCCTCTAGGGTCATCTCTAAGGGATGACTAATTGTCCAAATGTCCTCTAGGGTCATCTCTAAGGGATGACTAATTGTCCAAATGTCCTCTAGGATCATCTCTAAGGGATGACTAATTGTCCAAATGTCCTCTAAGGCCATCTATTAGAGATAACTGGTTGTCCAAGTGTCTTCTTGAGTAATTTCTAAGTAACAACTGTTTATAATGATGAAATGTCTTCAGGGTAACTTTTAACCAACAACTGGTTGTCTACATGTCTAGGTCATCCCTCATGGACAACTGGTTGACCAAATGTCCTCTAGGGTCATCCCTTAATAATCTAAATGTCTTCAGGATAATTTACAACCAACAACTTGTTGTCCTTGTCCTTTAGGTATGAACAACTAGTTGAAATCCTAGACAGTTAAAAAGCCCTAGCCCTACCCTAGCCTCATGGCAAAAGTCATCTTAAAAACCTAAGGTTTCATCATGGCTAAACTTTGGCAGGTTAACCTGAGTTTTGTCATGGCTAAATTGTGGTTAGGTTAGAAAAATGAGGTTTTACCATGGCTAAACTTGATCAGGTTAGCAACCTGAGGCTTCATCATGGCTAAATCATTGTCAGGTTAAAACCTGAGGTTTTATCATGGCTAAATCTTTGTCAGGTTAAAAACCTGAGGTTTTACTATGGCTAAACTTGGCCAGCTTAGAAACCTGAGGTTTAATCATGGCTAAATCGTTGTTAGGTTAGAAACCTGAGGTTTTACCATGGCTAAATTTGGTCAGGTTAGAACCTGAGGCTTCATCATGGCTAATAGTTGCTCAGTTTACAAACCTCATGGCTAAACTTTAGTGTGTCAACTTAGAAACCTGAGGTTCAATAATGGCTAAATCTGTGTCAGGTTATATTCAGGTTACAAACCTCATGGCTAATTGTGCTCAGGTTAGCAACCTGAGGTTTCATCATGGCTAAAATTTTGATCCCCAGGTTATTTAGGCTAGAAACCTGAGGTTTCAGCCTAGCCTAAGCCCATGAGGGACAACACACTACACACAAGGGATCTAGGTTCCATCATGAGGGCCAGGGTATTCAAATGGCCTCTATGGCAGAGTAATGATCCCTTAAGACATTAGGTTCACATTTAGGTTAATGTTTAGCACCTCATGGCTAAATTTGACTCCCTTAGGTTAGTCAGGTTAGAACCTCAGTTTTCAATCAAACCTAACCCCTTGAGGGACAATAAAGTACACACAAGGGATTTAGGTTGTAACATGAGGGTCAATTTATTCCAAATGCCTCTATGGCTGAATAATAATCCCTTAGGGCATTAGGTTCACCTTTAGGTTGAGGTTTAAGCCTCATGGCAGAATTCAATCCCCTAGGTTAATCAGGTTAGAACCTCAGTTCTCAACTAAACCTAAGCCCATGAGGGAGCGCAGATTACACATGAGGGGTTTAGGTTGAGCCATAATGCAATGTGAACCCCCATGATCAGTTAAACATCCCTCATGGTACAGGTTAATCTGTTCATGGCTATATTACAGGCTGAACCTAGCCCTGAACTTAGGTTGTTAATCAATTTTGGCTTTAGGGGCTATACTTTTGAACATGAGGGACCATTTATCACCATGAGGGCTTGCCAATAATCCATGAGGGATGTCACTTTCATGCAAACCTAAGGTTATCCCTCAGGGATAAGTTGTTTAGCCCTCATGTGCATAAGGTATGCCCTCAAAGTCAGGTTATGCCCATTTTTAGCCGTAAGTGCCCAGGTTTCAAACATGAGGGTAATCAATGCCGCTATCAGGGATACCTAACAAGCCATCAGGGTGCGCATCCCTCAAAGCTATCAGGTATGCCCTCAGATGAATATAACCTTCCCTTAAGTCTAGGTTAGGCTAGGTTAGACTATTTTAGGCAAACTTAGGTACCCAAATAGACTAAGGTTTCTCAAAAAATTAGTCATGGGGGATGCAAATGGCATGCTTGAGGGATAAATGTTGAGGCATGAGGGCAATTAGGCTAGGTTAGACTAGGTTTGAAACCTTAGGCGAATCTAGCGGCCATGTCTAGGGACATGGACACTGGGGTCCCTAATTCCCTCATGTTAATTAATTTGTCCCTCATGTTGATATTTTAGGTGTTATGGCTAAATATTTGAGGGTAATTTTTATGGCTATTAGGTTTTATTGAAGTCAGTGTTTAATTTATTTTAAGTAATATATTTGTTGCTGTTTATATTTGTCAATACCTTTGTTCATTATATTTATTTATTTTTTAGATTATTTTTAGACTCAGATGTGGTGACCCTACCCACTATTATGGACACGCCCACCACACAATGCAAGAGGAAGACTGAACCTTACCTTACTATAACTATGTTTATTGTTCTGTTTCATCCTTTACCAGTATGTATGCTGAATCATGCTGACTCATTGCACACATCTTCACTGAGCATGCTCAGACTGAACACATGTATCATTATCACTTCACTCATGATTTAGAGGTCTTTGCTGAAGCTAAAGAATTTGAACTCTTTACTTAGAAGGAATTCTGTTGTGTGATTAGCTAACTAGCTAGTTGCACAGCAGTGGTGGCAGCATATCTACCTCAATTCCCTCCCAGCTGCCAGTCACATCACCACATCAGAGTTTTTTTTTAATGAATATTGTAGTTCAATAGCTGCTTGTACAACACTCAAAGAGGAGATTTGGACTATTCAGGATCTAAAAATATATTTAGATTGAATAGCCTTGTTAACACTTCATTCAGATCATGCCACCTGGCATAGATGATGCAATATCTCCCTGCCATTTGATAAAATCCTGAATTATTGTGTAGGGTTGTCTAGATGTCCTCTAGGTCATCCCTCATGGATAACTGTTTGACCAAATGTCCTCTAGAGTTCTCCTTAAGGGACTCTTAGTTGTCCAAATGTCCTCTAGGGTCATCTCTAAGGGATGACTGATTGTCCAAATGTCCTCTAGGGTCATCTCTAAGGGATGACTGATTGTCCAAATGTCCTCTAAGGCCACCTATTAGAGATAACTGGTTGTCCAAGTGTTCTCTTGTGTTATTCCTAATAACAACTGTTTATAATGATCAAATCTTCTGGGTAATTTATAATCAACAAATGGTTGTCTAGATGTTCTGTAGGTTATCCCCCATAGACAACTGGTTGTCTAGATGTCCTCTAGGTCATCCCTCATGGACAACTGTTTGACCAAATGTCCTCTAGAGTTCTCCTTAAGGGACTCTTAGTTGTCCAAATGTCCTCTAGGGTCATCTCTAAGGGATGACTGATTGTCCAAATGTCCTCTAAGGCCACCTATTAGAGATAACTGGTTGTCCAAGTGTTCTCTTGTGTTATTCCTAATAATCAAATCTTCTGGGTAATTTATAATCAACAAATAGTTGTCTAGATGTTCTGTAGGTTATCCCCCATAGACAACTGGTTGTCTAGATGTCCTCTAGGTCATCCCTCATGGAAAACTGTTTCACCAAATGTCCTCTAGAGTTCTCCTTAAGGGACTCTTAGTTGTCCAAATGTCCTCTAGGGTCATCTCTAAGGGATGACTAATTGTCCAAATGTCCTCTAGGGTCATCTCTAAGGGATGACTAATTGTCCAAATGTCCTCTAGGATCATCTCTAAGGGATGACTAATTGTCCAAATGTCCTCTAAGGCCATCTATTAGAGATAACTGGTTGTCCAAGTGTCTTCTTGAGTAATTTCTAAGTAACAACTGTTTATAATGATGAAATGTCTTCAGGGTAACTTTTAACCAACAACTGGTTGTCTACATGTCTAGGTCATCCCTCATGGACAACTGGTTGACCAAATGTCCTCTAGGGTCATCCCTTAATAATCTAAATGTCTTCAGGATAATTTACAACCAACAACTTGTTGTCCTTGTCCTTTAGGTATGAACAACTAGTTGAAATCCTAGACAGTTAAAAAGCCCTAGCCCTACCCTAGCCTCATGGCAAAAGTCATCTTAAAAACCTAAGGTTTCATCATGGCTAAACTTTGGCAGGTTAACCTGAGTTTTGTCATGGCTAAATTGTGGTTAGGTTAGAAAAATGAGGTTTTACCATGGCTAAACTTGATCAGGTTAGCAACCTGAGGCTTCATCATGGCTAAATCATTGTCAGGTTAAAACCTGAGGTTTTATCATGGCTAAATCTTTGTCAGGTTAAAAACCTGAGGTTTTACTATGGCTAAACTTGGCCAGCTTAGAAACCTGAGGTTTAATCATGGCTAAATCGTTGTTAGGTTAGAAACCTGAGGTTTTACCATGGCTAAATTTGGTCAGGTTAGAACCTGAGGCTTCATCATGGCTAATAGTTGCTCAGTTTACAAACCTCATGGCTAAACTTTAGTGTGTCAACTTAGAAACCTGAGGTTCAATAATGGCTAAATCTGTGTCAGGTTATATTCAGGTTACAAACCTCATGGCTAATTGTGCTCAGGTTAGCAACCTGAGGTTTCATCATGGCTAAAATTTTGATCCCCAGGTTATTTAGGCTAGAAACCTGAGGTTTCAGCCTAGCCTAAGCCCATGAGGGACAACACACTACACACAAGGGATCTAGGTTCCATCATGAGGGCCAGGGTATTCAAATGGCCTCTATGGCAGAGTAATGATCCCTTAAGACATTAGGTTCACATTTAGGTTAATGTTTAGCACCTCATGGCTAAATTTGACTCCCTTAGGTTAGTCAGGTTAGAACCTCAGTTTTCAATCAAACCTAACCCCTTGAGGGACAATAAAGTACACACAAGGGATTTAGGTTGTAACATGAGGGTCAATTTATTCCAAATGCCTCTATGGCTGAATAATAATCCCTTAGGGCATTAGGTTCACCTTTAGGTTGAGGTTTAAGCCTCATGGCAGAATTCAATCCCCTAGGTTAATCAGGTTAGAACCTCAGTTCTCAACTAAACCTAAGCCCATGAGGGAGCGCAGATTACACATGAGGGGTTTAGGTTGAGCCATAATGCAATGTGAACCCCCATGATCAGTTAAACATCCCTCATGGTACAGGTTAATCTGTTCATGGCTATATTACAGGCTGAACCTAGCCCTGAACTTAGGTTGTTAATCAATTTTGGCTTTAGGGGCTATACTTTTGAACATGAGGGACCATTTATCACCATGAGGGCTTGCCAATAATCCATGAGGGATGTCACTTTCATGCAAACCTAAGGTTATCCCTCAGGGATAAGTTGTTTAGCCCTCATGTGCATAAGGTATGCCCTCAAAGTCAGGTTATGCCCATTTTTAGCCGTAAGTGCCCAGGTTTCAAACATGAGGGTAATCAATGCCGCTATCAGGGATACCTAACAAGCCATCAGGGTGCGCATCCCTCAAAGCTATCAGGTATGCCCTCAGATGAATATAACCTTCCCTTAAGTCTAGGTTAGGCTAGGTTAGACTATTTTAGGCAAACTTAGGTACCCAAATAGACTAAGGTTTCTCAAAAAATTAGTCATGGGGGATGCAAATGGCATGCTTGAGGGATAAATGTTGAGGCATGAGGGCAATTAGGCTAGGTTAGACTAGGTTTGAAACCTTAGGCGAATCTAGCGGCCATGTCTAGGGACATGGACACTGGGGTCCCTAATTCCCTCATGTTAATTAATTTGTCCCTCATGTTGATATTTTAGGTGTTATGGCTAAATATTTGAGGGTAATTTTTATGGCTATTAGGTTTTATTGAAGTCAGTGTTTAATTTATTTTAAGTAATATATTTGTTGCTGTTTATATTTGTCAATACCTTTGTTCATTATATTTATTTATTTTTTAGATTATTTTTAGACTCAGATGTGGTGACCCTACCCACTATTATGGACACGCCCACCACACAATGCAAGAGGAAGACTGAACCTTACCTTACTATAACTATGTTTATTGTTCTGTTTCATCCTTTACCAGTATGTATGCTGAATCATGCTGACTCATTGCACACATCTTCACTGAGCATGCTCAGACTGAACACATGTATCATTATCACTTCCCTCATGATTTAGAGGTCTTTGCTGAAGCTAAAGAATTTGAACTCTTTACTTAGAAGGAATTCTGTTGTGTGATTAGCTAACTAGCTAGTTGCACAGCAGTGGTGGCAGCATATCTACCTCAATTCCCTCCCAGCTGCCAGTCACATCACCACATCAGAGTTTTTTTTTAATGAATATTGTAGTTCAATAGCTGCTTGTACAACACTCAAAGAGGAGATTTGGACTATTCAGGATCTAAAAATATATTTAGATTGAATAGCCTTGTTAACACTTCATTCAGATCATGCCACCTGGCATAGATGATGCAATATCTCCCTGCCATTTGATAAAATCCTGAATTATTGTGTAGGGTTGTCTAGATGTCCTCTAGGTCATCCCTCATGGATAACTGTTTGACCAAATGTCCTCTAGAGTTCTCCTTAAGGGACTCTTAGTTGTCCAAATGTCCTCTAGGGTCATCTCTAAGGGATGACTGATTGTCCAAATGTCCTCTAGGGTCATCTCTAAGGGATGACTGATTGTCCAAATGTCCTCTAAGGCCACCTATTAGAGATAACTGGTTGTCCAAGTGTTCTCTTGTGTTATTCCTAATAACAACTGTTTATAATGATCAAATCTTCTGGGTAATTTATAATCAACAAATGGTTGTCTAGATGTTCTGTAGGTTATCCCCCATAGACAACTGGTTGTCTAGATGTCCTCTAGGTCATCCCTCATGGACAACTGTTTGACCAAATGTCCTCTAGAGTTCTCCTTAAGGGACTCTTAGTTGTCCAAATGTCCTCTAGGGTCATCTCTAAGGGATGACTGATTGTCCAAATGTCCTCTAAGGCCACCTATTAGAGATAACTGGTTGTCCAAGTGTTCTCTTGTGTTATTCCTAATAATCAAATTTTCTGGGTAATTTATAATCAACAAATAGTTGTCTAGATGTTCTGTAGGTTATCCCCCATAGACAACTGGTTGTCTAGATGTCCTCTAGGTCATCCCTCATGGAAAACTGTTTCACCAAATGTCCTCTAGAGTTCTCCTTAAGGGACTCTTAGTTGTCCAAATGTCCTCTAGGGTCATCTCTAAGGGATGACTAATTGTCCAAATGTCCTCTAGGGTCATCTCTAAGGGATGACTAATTGTCCAAATGTCCTCTAGGATCATCTCTAAGGGATGACTAATTGTCCAAATGTCCTCTAAGGCCATCTATTAGAGATAACTGGTTGTCCAAGTGTCTTCTTGAGTAATTTCTAAGTAACAACTGTTTATAATGATGAAATGTCTTCAGGGTAACTTTTAACCAACAACTGGTTGTCTACATGTCTAGGTCATCCCTCATGGACAACTGGTTGACCAAATGTCCTCTAGGGTCATCCCTTAATAATCTAAATGTCTTCAGGATAATTTACAACCAACAACTTGTTGTCCTTGTCCTTTAGGTATGAACAACTAGTTGAAATCCTAGACAGTTAAAAAGCCCTAGCCCTACCCTAGCCTCATGGCAAAAGTCATCTTAAAAACCTAAGGTTTCATCATGGCTAAACTTTGGCAGGTTAACCTGAGTTTTGTCATGGCTAAATTGTGGTTAGGTTAGAAAAATGAGGTTTTACCATGGCTAAACTTGATCAGGTCTTCATCATGGCTAAATCATTGTCAGGTTAAAACCTGAGGTTTTATCATGGCTAAATCTTTGTCAGGTTAAAAACCTGAGGTTTTACTATGGCTAAACTTGGCCAGCTTAGAAACCTGAGGTTTAATCATGGCTAAATCGTTGTTAGGTTAGAAACCTGAGGTTTTACCATGGCTAAATTTGGTCAGGTTAGAACCTGAGGCTTCATCATGGCTAATAGTTGCTCAGTTTACAAACCTCATGGCTAAACTTTAGTGTGTCAACTTAGAAACCTGAGGTTCAATAATGGCTAAATCTGTGTCAGGTTATATTCAGGTTACAAACCTCATGGCTAATTGTGCTCAGGTTAGCAACCTGAGGTTTCATCATGGCTAAAATTTTGATCCCCAGGTTATTTAGGCTAGAAACCTGAGGTTTCAGCCTAGCCTAAGCCCATAGGGACAACACACTACACACAAGGGATCTAGGTTCCATCATGAGGGCCAGGGTATTCAAATGGCCTCTATGGCAGAGTAATGATCCCTTAAGACATTAGGTTCACATTTAGGTTAATGTTTAGCACCTCATGGCTAAATTTGACTCCCTTAGGTTAGTCAGGTTAGAACCTCAGTTTTCAATCAAACCTAACCCCTTGAGGGACAATAAAGTACACACAAGGGATTTAGGTTGTAACATGAGGGTCAATTTATTCCAAATGCCTCTATGGCTGAATAATAATCCCTTAGGGCATTAGGTTCACCTTTAGGTTGAGGTTTAAGCCTCATGGCAGAATTCAATCCCCTAGGTTAATCAGGTTAGAACCTCAGTTCTCAACTAAACCTAAGCCCATGAGGGAGCGCAGATTACACATGAGGGGTTTAGGTTGAGCCATAATGCAATGTGAACCCCCATGATCAGTTAAACATCCCTCATGGTACAGGTTAATCTGTTCATGGCTATATTACAGGCTGAACCTAGCCCTGAACTTAGGTTGTTAATCAATTTTGGCTTTAGGGGCTATACTTTTGAACATGAGGGACCATTTATCACCATGAGGGCTTGCCAATAATCCATGAGGGATGTCACTTTCATGCAAACCTAAGGTTATCCCTCAGGGATAAGTTGTTTAGCCCTCATGTGCATAAGGTATGCCCTCAAAGTCAGGTTATGCCCATTTTTAGCCGTAAGTGCCCAGGTTTCAAACATGAGGGTAATCAATGCCGCTATCAGGGATACCTAACAAGCCATCAGGGTGCGCATCCCTCAAAGCTATCAGGTATGCCCTCAGATGAATATAACCTTCCCTTAAGTCTAGGTTAGGCTAGGTTAGACTATTTTAGGCAAACTTAGGTACCCAAATAGACTAAGGTTTCTCAAAAAATTAGTCATGGGGGATGCAAATGGCATGCTTGAGGGATAAATGTTGAGGCATGAGGGCAATTAGGCTAGGTTAGACTAGGTTTGAAACCTTAGGCGAATCTAGCGGCCATGTCTAGGGACATGGACACTGGGGTCCCTAATTCCCTCATGTTAATTAATTTGTCCCTCATGTTGATATTTTAGGTGTTATGGCTAAATATTTGAGGGTAATTTTTATGGCTATTAGGTTTTATTGAAGTCAGTGTTTAATTTATTTTAAGTAATATATTTGTTGCTGTTTATATTTGTCAATACCTTTGTTCATTATATTTATTTATTTTTTAGATTATTTTTAGACTCAGATGTGGTGACCCTACCCACTATTATGGACACGCCCACCACACAATGCAAGAGGAAGACTGAACCTTACCTTACTATAACTATGTTTATTGTTCTGTTTCATCCTTTACCAGTATGTATGCTGAATCATGCTGACTCATTGCACACATCTTCACTGAGCATGCTCAGACTGAACACATGTATCATTATCACTTCACTCATGATTTAGAGGTCTTTGCTGAAGCTAAAGAATTTGAACTCTTTCTTAGAAGGAATTCTGTTGTGTGATTAGCTAACTAGCTAGTTGCACAGCAGTGGTGGCAGCATATCTACCTCAATTCCCTCCCAGCTGCCAGTCACATCACCACATCAGAGTTTTTTTTTAATGAATATTGTAGTTCAATAGCTGCTTGTACAACACTCAAAGAGGAGATTTGGACTATTCAGGATCTAAAAATATATTTAGATTGAATAGCCTTGTTAACACTTCATTCAGATCATGCCACCTGGCATAGATGATGCAATATCTCCCTGCCATTTGATAAAATCCTGAATTATTGTGTAGGGTTGTCTAGATGTCCTCTAGGTCATCCCTCATGGATAACTGTTTGACCAAATGTCCTCTAGAGTTCTCCTTAAGGGACTCTTAGTTGTCCAAATGTCCTCTAGGGTCATCTCTAAGGGATGACTGATTGTCCAAATGTCCTCTAGGGTCATCTCTAAGGGATGACTGATTGTCCAAATGTCCTCTAAGGCCACCTATTAGAGATAACTGGTTGTCCAAGTGTTCTCTTGTGTTATTCCTAATAACAACTGTTTATAATGATCAAATCTTCTGGGTAATTTATAATCAACAAATGGTTGTCTAGATGTTCTGTAGGTTATCCCCCATAGACAACTGGTTGTCTAGATGTCCTCTAGGTCATCCCTCATGGACAACTGTTTGACCAAATGTCCTCTAGAGTTCTCCTTAAGGGACTCTTAGTTGTCCAAATGTCCTCTAGGGTCATCTCTAAGGGATGACTGATTGTCCAAATGTCCTCTAAGGCCACCTATTAGAGATAACTGGTTGTCCAAGTGTTCTCTTGTGTTATTCCTAATAATCAAATCTTCTGGGTAATTTATAATCAACAAATAGTTGTCTAGATGTTCTGTAGGTTATCCCCCATAGACAACTGGTTGTCTAGATGTCCTCTAGGTCATCCCTCATGGAAAACTGTTTCACCAAATGTCCTCTAGAGTTCTCCTTAAGGGACTCTTAGTTGTCCAAATGTCCTCTAGGGTCATCTCTAAGGGATGACTAATTGTCCAAATGTCCTCTAGGGTCATCTCTAAGGGATGACTAATTGTCCAAATGTCCTCTAGGATCATCTCTAAGGGATGACTAATTGTCCAAATGTCCTCTAAGGCCATCTATTAGAGATAACTGGTTGTCCAAGTGTCTTCTTGAGTAATTTCTAAGTAACAACTGTTTATAATGATGAAATGTCTTCAGGGTAACTTTTAACCAACAACTGGTTGTCTACATGTCTAGGTCATCCCTCATGGACAACTGGTTGACCAAATGTCCTCTAGGGTCATCCCTTAATAATCTAAATGTCTTCAGGATAATTTACAACCAACAACTTGTTGTCCTTGTCCTTTAGGTATGAACAACTAGTTGAAATCCTAGACAGTTAAAAAGCCCTAGCCCTACCCTAGCCTCATGGCAAAAGTCATCTTAAAAACCTAAGGTTTCATCATGGCTAAACTTTGGCAGGTTAACCTGAGTTTTGTCATGGCTAAATTGTGGTTAGGTTAGAAAAATGAGGTTTTACCATGGCTAAACTTGATCAGGTTAGCAACCTGAGGCTTCATCATGGCTAAATCATTGTCAGGTTAAAACCTGAGGTTTTATCATGGCTAAATCTTTGTCAGGTTAAAAACCTGAGGTTTTACTATGGCTAAACTTGGCCAGCTTAGAAACCTGAGGTTTAATCATGGCTAAATCGTTGTTAGGTTAGAAACCTGAGGTTTTACCATGGCTAAATTTGGTCAGGTTAGAACCTGAGGCTTCATCATGGCTAATAGTTGCTCAGTTTACAAACCTCATGGCTAAACTTTAGTGTGTCAACTTAGAAACCTGAGGTTCAATAATGGCTAAATCTGTGTCAGGTTATATTCAGGTTACAAACCTCATGGCTAATTGTGCTCAGGTTAGCAACCTGAGGTTTCATCATGGCTAAAATTTTGATCCCCAGGTTATTTAGGCTAGAAACCTGAGGTTTCAGCCTAGCCTAAGCCCATGAGGGACAACACACTACACACAAGGGATCTAGGTTCCATCATGAGGGCCAGGGTATTCAAATGGCCTCTATGGCAGAGTAATGATCCCTTAAGACATTAGGTTCACATTTAGGTTAATGTTTAGCACCTCATGGCTAAATTTGACTCCCTTAGGTTAGTCAGGTTAGAACCTCAGTTTTCAATCAAACCTAACCCCTTGAGGGACAATAAAGTACACACAAGGGATTTAGGTTGTAACATGAGGGTCAATTTATTCCAAATGCCTCTATGGCTGAATAATAATCCCTTAGGGCATTAGGTTCACCTTTAGGTTGAGGTTTAAGCCTCATGGCAGAATTCAATCCCCTAGGTTAATCAGGTTAGAACCTCAGTTCTCAACTAAACCTAAGCCCGTTGATGAGTGGAGATAGCGCAAGGGATTTAACACATGAGGGGTGGGGGGTTAGGTGTTGTTGACCATATGCAATGTGACCCCCCCTGATCAGATTAAAAACATCCCTCATGTAACAGGGTACTCTGTTTCATGCTATTTAACGGTGAACATAGCCCGAACTTAGGTTTGTTAATCAATTTTGGCTTTTGGGCTATACTTTTGACATGATGGACCAATTTATATCACCAATGAAGGAGCTTGCAATAATCCATGAGGGATGTCACTTTCATGCAAACCTAAGGTTAGCCCTCAGGGATAAGTTGTTTAGCCCTCATGTGCATAAGGTATGCCCTCAAAGTCAGGTTATGCCCATTTTTAGCCGTAAGTGCCCAGGTTTCAAACATGAGGGTAATCAATGCCGCTATCAGGGATACCTAACAAGCCATCAGGGTGCGCATCCCTCAAAGCTATCAGGTATGCCCTCAGATGAATATAACCTTCCCTTAAGTCTAGGTTAGGCTAGGTTAGACTATTTTAGGCAAACTTAGGTACCCAAATAGACTAAGGTTTCTCAAAAAATTAGTCATGGGGGATGCAAATGGCATGCTTGAGGGATAAATGTTGAGGCATGAGGGCAATTAGGCTAGGTTAGACTAGGTTTGAAACCTTAGGCGAATCTAGCGGCCATGTCTAGGGACATGGACACTGGGGTCCCTAATTCCCTCATGTTAATTAATTTGTCCCTCATGTTGATATTTTAGGTGTTATGGCTAAATATTTGAGGGTAATTTTTATGGCTATTAGGTTTTATTGAAGTCAGTGTTTAATTTATTTTAAGTAATATATTTGTTGCTGTTTATATTTGTCAATACCTTTGTTCATTATATTTATTTATTTTTTAGATTATTTTTAGACTCAGATGTGGTGACCCTACCCACTATTATGGACACGCCCACCACACAATGCAAGAGGAAGACTGAACCTTACCTTACTATAACTATGTTTATTGTTCTGTTTCATCCTTTACCAGTATGTATGCTGAATCATGCTGACTCATTGCACACATCTTCACTGAGCATGCTCAGACTGAACACATGTATCATTATCACTTCACTCATGATTTAGAGGTCTTTGCTGAAGCTAAAGAATTTGAACTCTTTACTTAGAAGGAATTCTGTTGTGTGATTAGCTAACTAGCTAGTTGCACAGCAGTGGTGGCAGCATATCTACCTCAATTCCCTCCCAGCTGCCAGTCACATCACCACATCAGAGTTTTTTTTTAATGAATATTGTAGTTCAATAGCTGCTTGTACAACACTCAAAGAGGAGATTTGGACTATTCAGGATCTAAAAATATATTTAGATTGAATAGCCTTGTTAACACTTCATTCAGATCATGCCACCTGGCATAGATGATGCAATATCTCCCTGCCATTTGATAAAATCCTGAATTATTGTGTAGGGTTGTCTAGATGTCCTCTAGGTCATCCCTCATGGATAACTGTTTGACCAAATGTCCTCTAGAGTTCTCCTTAAGGGACTCTTAGTTGTCCAAATGTCCTCTAGGGTCATCTCTAAGGGATGACTGATTGTCCAAATGTCCTCTAGGGTCATCTCTAAGGGATGACTGATTGTCCAAATGTCCTCTAAGGCCACCTATTAGAGATAACTGGTTGTCCAAGTGTTCTCTTGTGTTATTCCTAATAACAACTGTTTATAATGATCAAATCTTCTGGGTAATTTATAATCAACAAATGGTTGTCTAGATGTTCTGTAGGTTATCCCCCATAGACAACTGGTTGTCTAGATGTCCTCTAGGTCATCCCTCATGGACAACTGTTTGACCAAATGTCCTCTAGAGTTCTCCTTAAGGGACTCTTAGTTGTCCAAATGTCCTCTAGGGTCATCTCTAAGGGATGACTGATTGTCCAAATGTCCTCTAAGGCCACCTATTAGAGATAACTGGTTGTCCAAGTGTTCTCTTGTGTTATTCCTAATAATCAAATCTTCTGGGTAATTTATAATCAACAAATAGTTGTCTAGATGTTCTGTAGGTTATCCCCCATAGACAACTGGTTGTCTAGATGTCCTCTAGGTCATCCCTCATGGAAAACTGTTTCACCAAATGTCCTCTAGAGTTCTCCTTAAGGGACTCTTAGTTGTCCAAATGTCCTCTAGGGTCATCTCTAAGGGATGACTAATTGTCCAAATGTCCTCTAGGGTCATCTCTAAGGGATGACTAATTGTCCAAATGTCCTCTAGGATCATCTCTAAGGGATGACTAATTGTCCAAATGTCCTCTAAGGCCATCTATTAGAGATAACTGGTTGTCCAAGTGTCTTCTTGAGTAATTTCTAAGTAACAACTGTTTATAATGATGAAATGTCTTCAGGGTAACTTTTAACCAACAACTGGTTGTCTACATGTCTAGGTCATCCATCATGGACAACTGGTTGACCAAATGTCCTCTAAAGGGTCTCCCTTAATTCTAATGTTCTTCAAGGATAATTTTACAACGCAACCAACAGTGTTGTCCCTTGGTCCTTTAGGTAGACCAACTAAGTTGAAATCCTATACAGTTAAAAGCCCTGGGGTGCCGGGGGTACGAAACCCTAGCCTCAATGGCAAAAGTCAATCTTAAAATCTAAGGTTACACATGGCTAAAAAACTTTGGCAGGTTAACCTTAGTTTTGGTCATGGCTAATTTGGTGGTTAGGTTGAAAATGAGGTTAACCAATGCTAAACTTATCGGTTCGCAACCTGAGGCTTCTCAGCAATGCTAATCATGGTGCAGGTTAAAACCTTAAGGTTTTAGCATGGCTCAAATCGTTTTTCAGGTTAAAAGACCTGAATGTTTTAGCTAAGGCTAAACTTGGCCATCTTAGCAACCTGAAGTTTTCATGGCTGCAATCGGGGTTTGTTAAAAGAGATGAAAACCTGGATAGTTTTACCGAGGCTAAATTGGGTGTGGTCAAAGATTAGAACCTGAGTCTTTTCAATCATGGCTCTAGAGATTTTGCTGCCCAGTTTACAACCTCTGGCTAAAGTGGTTATATGGGTCAATTAGAAACCTTGATGTTTCAATAATGGCTAAATCTGTGTCAGGTTATATTCAGGTTACAAACCTCATGGCTAATTGTGCTCAGGTTAGCAACCTGAGGTTTCATCATGGCTAAAATTTTGATCCCCAGGTTATTTAGGCTAGAAACCTGAGGTTTCAGCCTAGCCTAAGCCCATGAGGGACAACACACTACACACAAGGGATCTAGGTTCCATCATGAGGGCCAGGGTATTCAAATGGCCTCTATGGCAGAGTAATGATCCCTTAAGACATTAGGTTCACATTTAGGTTAATGTTTAGCACCTCATGGCTAAATTTGACTCCCTTAGGTTAGTCAGGTTAGAACCTCAGTTTTCAATCAAACCTAACCCCTTGAGGGACAATAAAGTACACACAAGGGATTTAGGTTGTAACATGAGGGTCAATTTATTCCAAATGCCTCTATGGCTGAATAATAATCCCTTAGGGCATTAGGTTCACCTTTAGGTTGAGGTTTAAGCCTCATGGCAGAATTCAATCCCCTAGGTTAATCAGGTTAGAACCTCAGTTCTCAACTAAACCTAAGCCCATGAGGGAGCGCAGATTACACATGAGGGGTTTAGGTTGAGCCATAATGCAATGTGAACCCCCATGATCAGTTAAACATCCCTCATGGTACAGGTTAATCTGTTCATGGCTATATTACAGGCTGAACCTAGCCCTGAACTTAGGTTGTTAATCAATTTTGGCTTTAGGGGCTATACTTTTGAACATGAGGGACCATTTATCACCATGAGGGCTTGCCAATAATCCATGAGGGATGTCACTTTCATGCAAACCTAAGGTTATCCCTCAGGGATAAGTTGTTTAGCCCTCATGTGCATAAGGTATGCCCTCAAAGTCAGGTTATGCCCATTTTTAGCCGTAAGTGCCCAGGTTTCAAACATGAGGGTAATCAATGCCGCTATCAGGGATACCTAACAAGCCATCAGGGTGCGCATCCCTCAAAGCTATCAGGTATGCCCTCAGATGAATATAACCTTCCCTTAAGTCTAGGTTAGGCTAGGTTAGACTATTTTAGGCAAACTTAGGTACCCAAATAGACTAAGGTTTCTCAAAAAATTAGTCATGGGGGATGCAAATGGCATGCTTGAGGGATAAATGTTGAGGCATGAGGGCAATTAGGCTAGGTTAGACTAGGTTTGAAACCTTAGGCGAATCTAGCGGCCATGTCTAGGGACATGGACACTGGGGTCCCTAATTCCCTCATGTTAATTAATTTGTCCCTCATGTTGATATTTTAGGTGTTATGGCTAAATATTTGAGGGTAATTTTTATGGCTATTAGGTTTTATTGAAGTCAGTGTTTAATTTATTTTAAGTAATATATTTGTTGCTGTTTATATTTGTCAATACCTTTGTTCATTATATTTATTTATTTTTTAGATTATTTTTAGACTCAGATGTGGTGACCCTACCCACTATTATGGACACGCCCACCACACAATGCAAGAGGAAGACTGAACCTTACCTTACTATAACTATGTTTATTGTTCTGTTTCATCCTTTACCAGTATGTATGCTGAATCATGCTGACTCATTGCACACATCTTCACTGAGCATGCTCAGACTGAACACATGTATCATTATCACTTCACTCATGATTTAGAGGTCTTTGCTGAAGCTAAAGAATTTGAACTCTTTACTTAGAAGGAATTCTGTTGTGTGATTAGCTAACTAGCTAGTTGCACAGCAGTGGTGGCAGCATATCTACCTCAATTCCCTCCCAGCTGCCAGTCACATCACCACATCAGAGTTTTTTTTTAATGAATATTGTAGTTCAATAGCTGCTTGTACAACACTCAAAGAGGAGATTTGGACTATTCAGGATCTAAAAATATATTTAGATTGAATAGCCTTGTTAACACTTCATTCAGATCATGCCACCTGGCATAGATGATGCAATATCTCCCTGCCATTTGATAAAATCCTGAATTATTGTGTAGGGTTGTCTAGATGTCCTCTAGGTCATCCCTCATGGATAACTGTTTGACCAAATGTCCTCTAGAGTTCTCCTTAAGGGACTCTTAGTTGTCCAAATGTCCTCTAGGGTCATCTCTAAGGGATGACTGATTGTCCAAATGTCCTCTAGGGTCATCTCTAAGGGATGACTGATTGTCCAAATGTCCTCTAAGGCCACCTATTAGAGATAACTGGTTGTCCAAGTGTTCTCTTGTGTTATTCCTAATAACAACTGTTTATAATGATCAAATCTTCTGGGTAATTTATAATCAACAAATGGTTGTCTAGATGTTCTGTAGGTTATCCCCCATAGACAACTGGTTGTCTAGATGTCCTCTAGGTCATCCCTCATGGACAACTGTTTGACCAAATGTCCTCTAGAGTTCTCCTTAAGGGACTCTTAGTTGGTGTGCAATGTCCCTCCTAGTGATTAAATGAATCATCTCTAGAAGGAGGGGGAGGATGACTGATTGACGCAAAAAAAAAACAAAGATAGTCCTCTAAGAGGGGCCCACCATAAGTATGAGAGATAAACTAGAATTGTCCAAGTGTTCGCTCAAATTTGTTTATTCCTGATATCAAATTCAATTTCTGGGTAATTTTGTAATCACGGCCTGGATAGTTGTCGATAAATTTCTGTAGTTATCCCGCCGGATAGCAACTGGGGTTGCTAGACACCAGTAAAAGTGCCTCTAGTCATCCCTCAGGAAAAGCTGTTTTCACCCAAATGTCCCTCTTATAGTTCTCCTTAAGGACTCTTATTGTCCAAATTCCTCTAGGGTCTCTCTAATGGGATACTAATTGGTCCAATGTCCTCTGTGTCATCTCTGATGGATGACTAATGTCGCAAACTTTCCTCTAGGATCATCTCTAAGGGTGACTAATTGTCCAAAGTCCTCTAGCCATCTTTAGATAATACTGTTGATCCAAGGGTCTTCTTTGAGTAATTTCTAAGTACAACCGTTTATAAAAATGATGACCCAATGTCTTCAGAACATTGTACTTTTATAACGCACGCAACAACTGTTGTCTCATGCTAGTCATCCCTCATGGACAACTGGTTGACCAATGTTCCTCTAGGTCATCCCTTTCATCTATGTCTTCAGATAATTTACAACCACAACTGTTGTCCTTGTCCTTTAGGTATGAACAACTATTGAAATCCTATACAGTTTAAAAAGAAAAGCCTGCCCTAACCACAGCCCATGGCCAAAAGTCATGCTTACAAACCTAAGGTTTCATCATTGCTAAAACTTTGGGCAGGTTAAACCTGAGTTTTGTCCATGGCTAAATTGAAGTGGTTACAAGTTTAAGAAACAATGAGTTTTTAAACAGGCTAAACTGATGTCGGTTATCAACCTGAGGCTTCGACATTGGCTTATCATTGTCAGGTTAAAAAACTGAGGTTTTATCATGGCTAAATCTTTGTCAGGTTAAAAACCTGAGGTTTTACTATGGCTAAACTTGGCCAGCTTAGAAACCTGAGGTTTAATCATGGCTAAATCGTTGTTAGGTTAGAAACCTGAGGTTTTACCATGGCTAAATTTGGTCAGGTTAGAACCTGAGGCTTCATCATGGCTAATAGTTGCTCAGTTTACAAACCTCATGGCTAAACTTTAGTGTGTCAACTTAGAAACCTGAGGTTCAATAATGGCTAAATCTGTGTCAGGTTATATTCAGGTTACAAACCTCATGGCTAATTGTGCTCAGGTTAGCAACCTGAGGTTTCATCATGGCTAAAATTTTGATCCCCAGGTTATTTAGGCTAGAAACCTGAGGTTTCAGCCTAGCCTAAGCCCATGAGGGACAACACACTACACACAAGGGATCTAGGTTCCATCATGAGGGCCAGGGTATTCAAATGGCCTCTATGGCAGAGTAATGATCCCTTAAGACATTAGGTTCACATTTAGGTTAATGTTTAGCACCTCATGGCTAAATTTGACTCCCTTAGGTTAGTCAGGTTAGAACCTCAGTTTTCAATCAAACCTAACCCCTTGAGGGACAATAAAGTACACACAAGGGATTTAGGTTGTAACATGAGGGTCAATTTATTCCAAATGCCTCTATGGCTGAATAATAATCCCTTAGGGCATTATGTTCACCTTTAGGTTGAGGTTTAAGCCTCATGGCAGAATTCAATCCCCTAGGTTAATCAGGTTAGAACCTCAGTTCTCAACTAAACCTAAGCCCATGAGGGAGCGCAGATTACACATGAGGGGTTTAGGTTGAGCCATAATGCAATGTGAACCCCCATGATCAGTTAAACATCCCTCATGGTACAGGTTAATCTGTTCATGGCTATATTACAGGCTGAACCTAGCCCTGAACTTAGGTTGTTAATCAATTTTGGCTTTAGGGGCTATACTTTTGAACATGAGGGACCATTTATCACCATGAGGGCTTGCCAATAATCCATGAGGGATGTCACTTTCATGCAAACCTAAGGTTATCCCTCAGGGATAAGTTGTTTAGCCCTCATGTGCATAAGGTATGCCCTCAAAGTCAGGTTATGCCCATTTTTAGCCGTAAGTGCCCAGGTTTCAAACATGAGGGTAATCAATGCCGCTATCAGGGATACCTAACAAGCCATCAGGGTGCGCATCCCTCAAAGCTATCAGGTATGCCCTCAGATGAATATAACCTTCCCTTAAGTCTAGGTTAGGCTAGGTTAGACTATTTTAGGCAAACTTAGGTACCCAAATAGACTAAGGTTTCTCAAAAAATTAGTCATGGGGGATGCAAATGGCATGCTTGAGGGATAAATGTTGAGGCATGAGGGCAATTAGGCTAGGTTAGACTAGGTTTGAAACCTTAGGCGAATCTAGCGGCCATGTCTAGGGACATGGACACTGGGGTCCCTAATTCCCTCATGTTAATTAATTTGTCCCTCATGTTGATATTTTAGGTGTTATGGCTAAATATTTGAGGGTAATTTTTATGGCTATTAGGTTTTATTGAAGTCAGTGTTTAATTTATTTTAAGTAATATATTTGTTGCTGTTTATATTTGTCAATACCTTTGTTCATTATATTTATTTATTTTTTAGATTATTTTTAGACTCAGATGTGGTGACCCTACCCACTATTATGGACACGCCCACCACACAATGCAAGAGGAAGACTGAACCTTACCTTACTATAACTATGTTTATTGTTCTGTTTCATCCTTTACCAGTATGTATGCTGAATCATGCTGACTCATTGCACACATCTTCACTGAGCATGCTCAGACTGAACACATGTATCATTATCACTTCACTCATGATTTAGAGGTCTTTGCTGAAGCTAAAGAATTTGAACTCTTTCTTAGAAGGAATTCTGTTGTGTGATTAGCTAACTAGCTAGTTGCACAGCAGTGGTGGCAGCATATCTACCTCAATTCCCTCCCAGCTGCCAGTCACATCACCACATCAGAGTTTTTTTTTAATGAATATTGTAGTTCAATAGCTGCTTGTACAACACTCAAAGAGGAGATTTGGACTATTCAGGATCTAAAAATATATTTAGATTGAATAGCCTTGTTAACACTTCATTCAGATCATGCCACCTGGCATAGATGATGCAATATCTCCCTGCCATTTGATAAAATCCTGAATTATTGTGTAGGGTTGTCTAGATGTCCTCTAGGTCATCCCTCATGGATAACTGTTTGACCAAATGTCCTCTAGAGTTCTCCTTAAGGGACTCTTAGTTGTCCAAATGTCCTCTAGGGTCATCTCTAAGGGATGACTGATTGTCCAAATGTCCTCTAGGGTCATCTCTAAGGGATGACTGATTGTCCAAATGTCCTCTAAGGCCACCTATTAGAGATAACTGGTTGTCCAAGTGTTCTCTTGTGTTATTCCTAATAACAACTGTTTATAATGATCAAATCTTCTGGGTAATTTATAATCAACAAATGGTTGTCTAGATGTTCTGTAGGTTATCCCCCATAGACAACTGGTTGTCTAGATGTCCTCTAGGTCATCCCTCATGGACAACTGTTTGACCAAATGTCCTCTAGAGTTCTCCTTAAGGGACTCTTAGTTGTCCAAATGTCCTCTAGGGTCATCTCTAAGGGATGACTGATTGTCCAAATGTCCTCTAAGGCCACCTATTAGAGATAACTGGTTGTCCAAGTGTTCTCTTGTGTTATTCCTAATAATCAAATCTTCTGGGTAATTTATAATCAACAAATAGTTGTCTAGATGTTCTGTAGGTTATCCCCCATAGACAACTGGTTGTCTAGATGTCCTCTAGGTCATCCCTCATGGAAAACTGTTTCACCAAATGTCCTCTAGAGTTCTCCTTAAGGGACTCTTAGTTGTCCAAATGTCCTCTAGGGTCATCTCTAAGGGATGACTAATTGTCCAAATGTCCTCTAGGGTCATCTCTAAGGGATGACTAATTGTCCAAATGTCCTCTAGGATCATCTCTAAGGGATGACTAATTGTCCAAATGTCCTCTAAGGCCATCTATTAGAGATAACTGGTTGTCCAAGTGTCTTCTTGAGTAATTTCTAAGTAACAACTGTTTATAATGATGAAATGTCTTCAGGGTAACTTTTAACCAACAACTGGTTGTCTACATGTCTAGGTCATCCCTCATGGACAACTGGTTGACCAAATGTCCTCTAGGGTCATCCCTTAATAATCTAAATGTCTTCAGGATAATTTACAACCAACAACTTGTTGTCCTTGTCCTTTAGGTATGAACAACTAGTTGAAATCCTAGACAGTTAAAAAGCCCTAGCCCTACCCTAGCCTCATGGCAAAAGTCATCTTAAAAACCTAAGGTTTCATCATGGCTAAACTTTGGCAGGTTAACCTGAGTTTTGTCATGGCTAAATTGTGGTTAGGTTAGAAAAATGAGGTTTTACCATGGCTAAACTTGATCAGGTTAGCAACCTGAGGCTTCATCATGGCTAAATCATTGTCAGGTTAAAACCTGAGGTTTTATCATGGCTAAATCTTTGTCAGGTTAAAAACCTGAGGTTTTACTATGGCTAAACTTGGCCAGCTTAGAAACCTGAGGTTTAATCATGGCTAAATCGTTGTTAGGTTAGAAACCTGAGGTTTTACCATGGCTAAATTTGGTCAGGTTAGAACCTGAGGCTTCATCATGGCTAATAGTTGCTCAGTTTACAAACCTCATGGCTAAACTTTAGTGTGTCAACTTAGAAACCTGAGGTTCAATAATGGCTAAATCTGTGTCAGGTTATATTCAGGTTACAAACCTCATGGCTAATTGTGCTCAGGTTAGCAACCTGAGGTTTCATCATGGCTAAAATTTTGATCCCCAGGTTATTTAGGCTAGAAACCTGAGGTTTCAGCCTAGCCTAAGCCCATGAGGGACAACACACTACACACAAGGGATCTAGGTTCCATCATGAGGGCCAGGGTATTCAAATGGCCTCTATGGCAGAGTAATGATCCCTTAAGACATTAGGTTCACATTTAGGTTAATGTTTAGCACCTCATGGCTAAATTTGACTCCCTTAGGTTAGTCAGGTTAGAACCTCAGTTTTCAATCAAACCTAACCCCTTGAGGGACAATAAAGTACACACAAGGGATTTAGGTTGTAACATGAGGGTCAATTTATTCCAAATGCCTCTATGGCTGAATAATAATCCCTTAGGGCATTATGTTCACCTTTAGGTTGAGGTTTAAGCCTCATGGCAGAATTCAATCCCCTAGGTTAATCAGGTTAGAACCTCAGTTCTCAACTAAACCTAAGCCCATGAGGGAGCGCAGATTACACATGAGGGGTTTAGGTTGAGCCATAATGCAATGTGAACCCCCATGATCAGTTAAACATCCCTCATGGTACAGGTTAATCTGTTCATGGCTATATTACAGGCTGAACCTAGCCCTGAACTTAGGTTGTTAATCAATTTTGGCTTTAGGGGCTATACTTTTGAACATGAGGGACCATTTATCACCATGAGGGCTTGCCAATAATCCATGAGGGATGTCACTTTCATGCAAACCTAAGGTTATCCCTCAGGGATAAGTTGTTTAGCCCTCATGTGCATAAGGTATGCCCTCAAAGTCAGGTTATGCCCATTTTTAGCCGTAAGTGCCCAGGTTTCAAACATGAGGGTAATCAATGCCGCTATCAGGGATACCTAACAAGCCATCAGGGTGCGCATCCCTCAAAGCTATCAGGTATGCCCTCAGATGAATATAACCTTCCCTTAAGTCTAGGTTAGGCTAGGTTAGACTATTTTAGGCAAACTTAGGTACCCAAATAGACTAAGGTTTCTCAAAAAATTAGTCATGGGGGATGCAAATGGCATGCTTGAGGGATAAATGTTGAGGCATGAGGGCAATTAGGCTAGGTTAGACTAGGTTTGAAACCTTAGGCGAATCTAGCGGCCATGTCTAGGGA